>OGYY01002971.1_pt1 | contig 11491 bp, 7 predicted proteins | sample 1576671 | NCBI WGS metagenome assembly OGYY01 (sample SAMEA3541593, study PRJEB24748) | human gut metagenome | biome: human gut; feature: human-associated habitat; material: faeces | place: China | collected 2012 | reverse complement strand
GGTTACCCATACGAGATTAGGAAGTCGGGGAGCTGTGCCCACCGGACAATCTACTGATATTGCCTCCACCTTAGAGATGGTGCGATAAACAGTGGCTGCCGTTGTCATGGATGGCAAACTGGCTACACCTATCAATAATGTAAACTGCTTTAAATCCATATCTTCTAGGTTTATTATTGTTTCATTTATTTTTCTGGCTGCAAAATAACAGAAAAAATCAACGAAGTCCTAAAATTATCGTACATAAAGATACAATTATCGTCTAACAGGATACTTGTGATACGATATTTTCATCATTTTGGACTTTCTTTGCATTACATAAACAATTCTATTCGTAAATTTGCAGCAGAAATAAAAACTTGTGGCAATCCGGTAATACAGGCATTGCCACCAAGCGAACAACAAAACGGACAAAACAACAATAAACCTAGAAAGTTATGGTTAAGAAACTCTTTTTCATCGCTACCTTATTATATATAGGCTGTAAGTCTCCTAACTTGCAAGCCTGTATTCTCTCTATAGCCACTTGGCAATCCACATATACATCAACAGAACACAAAGGAGGGCAATCACCCAATGCTTGAATGACTGCCCTTATTTCGGCTCTCACCGAATCGTTCACTTTGGCTGTGATAAATGTATATTTCCCACTATTGATAATCGCTCCCTTATGAAGCACAAGCCAGCCACAACCACACTTTTCTTTCTTACTAGAACCATCGGCATACACCTCGTAGCGCACACCTTTTGCCTCATCAGCAATCATCTGAGCAACAACCTCCAAAGAGTCATTGCTCATCACCTTGGCTATTTGCTTGGCTTTCTTCTTCATAAACGATTAAATCAAACCTCGTTCCTTGAACTCATTCATCAATGGTGTTGCTAAGACCTCAATATCTGGATGAGGCTTTCCGGTCGTTCCAAGACTTCTCAACTCGAAGAAATGCTTCCAATCGCTCACAAATGCGGTATGAATCAACTCCGTGTTGGTATCAAGAGGAAGTATCGTTCTCGCATCCTGTGGCTTAAGACCATCATCCTTGACCAAAGACAAATACATCATTTCGCATACTCTATTGGCAAACCACCATTTTTCTACCGGACTCCAATGCTCATAACTACCGATATTCTTTGATAGGTCAACAAATGTTCCACCATCAAAAGACAATGGATTAACCGCATCATCTTTGCTAACCCACTTTGGCTTGTTGATAGCAATCTCGCCTCCGAACTTATCTTTACTATAGTTGCAATATCGGGTGCTTTGTTCCGCTACGGAATCTACACGATGTCTGTTAGCCTCTCTACTTACCGCAATCTGAGTAGTAAAACGGACTGTTATTCGCTTCTCATGCCATTCCGTAGGCTCGCAAATATAGTCCAAATCCTCAAACCAGTTATTTTCAACTATCACTCTGTAGTTGGTTGTGATATAGTAGTCACTGCCAATCTGCATCACCTTTGAATATTTGTTCTCACGATAGTGCTTGACCAATAAAGACTCCGGTACAAAAAATCCTTCTTCATAGGCAACATGGAGGTAAATCGTTCCATGCTCACACATGGCAAGATGATTACTGCTTACCATACGCTCAACGAAAGGCTTTGCGCTGTCTTTATCAATCTTCATACTTGACGCATAACATGTACGACCGCACAACTCTATCTGTTTATAAACTCCATCCATGCCCTCACCTTGGGATAGGATTTCATATCTCGGTTCTAATATCTTCATGTCCTTATAAGTTTTGAAATTCGACCACAAAGATAACTATTATTTTCCACTCTACCAAAAATTAACACTCAGTTTAACAACACTTATCTATATTGTGAAAAACAAAAACTTTCACCCCAAAAAAGAGGAGAGTGCATCACGCATTCCCCTCTTACTTTAACATGGCACAAATTAAGTTTACAATCTACTCATCTTATCTTTCAATTCGTGTATATCATTGAATGCTTGCAACATAGGCTTATGCCAACGCTCTTGTCGCTCATCAATCGACTGCAAGTACATTAAGCTTTGTGCAAGGATAGTCCTACCCTCATCAACAGCTAACCAAATGTTACCTACATTACCCATTATAGTATTCACGCTAGCTGTTAGTAAGCTACTCTCTGCGCCACCATCACGAGCCGCAATAGCATCCAACTTGGTATTTATGAGCTTTGTTTCCTCATACGTTCCCTCCGTGGCAATCTGTACCGCAGTGAAACGACCATTCAACTCGTTACCTGTATCTTGGCTCATTGATTCAAAAGAACCGGAAGAAGCGGACTGCTCGTAAGATTGCTTGTAACCCGTAATATCAGCAATATTATCACGAATAGCCAAACCCTCTTGAACTATCTTGTCATACTCTTCTTTAAGATTATTCAATTCGGTTGGCGTGAGCTGCCTTCCTCCATTCTCCTTCATCTTGTTTGCCCAGCTCTCATAAAGAGGCTTAAGCTTTTTATTCATAAGGTCTCCCAAAGCGAAGTTAAGCATCGACTGGTTGAGCATTGTAGTGAAGTCATTAGAAAAATCCTTTGCAGACTTACTCATATCCATAAGATTGTTTATGAAGTCACTCTTCATCGAATCAAAGGTTGTTTGAGTCAAATTCTCATTGATTTGCTCCGTTAACTCCTCTAGTTTTCCAGCCAGTTCTGTATATTGCTCCCAATATTCCGTCTTATCATACTTGCCTTGGTCGGTCATGTTCTTCCATACATCCGCATTATGTGTACGAATATCAGCCATCTGCTCTGGAGTGAGCTTGTATATATCCTCCAAGGAATTAACCTTGTTTATCGAAGAATTAGTATAACCACCCCTTATCTTACTTTGCTCAGCCAAAGTCTTATTGATTGCCGCATAATCTTGTGCAGAAAGATTCCAATAATAAGCATTTGAATGGTGTGCCCCATGATACCCCATCTGTGTTTTGAGAATATCCATCGTTTGGGTGTTAACCTGTTTTTGAGCATCGTAAGCAGCATTATAGTTGCTGACGGCTGTATAACCGGAAGATTTGTCAATAGACTCTTTTAACTTATCAATGGAATACATCAATCTGTCATTGCTCTCGGTCAGCTCTTCAGTTTTCTTCGCAACTTCTGCACCATTACCTCCACCAATACCGAACATCTTGCCCAACGAACCAATGGTTTTTATTCCATTCATAGCTGCGCCTATGTAGTTTCCGCTTGCAAAATCAGAAAAGGCTTGTGTTCCACTGTTCAATGCATCCATTCCGTTATTCACAGCTTTACCAAAGCCTGTGTTTCCGAGACCCAAAGCATCGACTAATCCAGGAAGGTCTTTCAGTTTCTCTTGGGTTTTCCTCAAACCCTCAGCCCATTCCTCGATAGTATCGTGCAAGCTCTTCTTTGCGGCATCCTGCTTTACCTTGGCTTCTTCCTGTGCCTTTCCAACTTCCTTTGTTGCCTTTCCAACCTTAACCTCTGAAACCGCCAAATCATCAAAAAGCTTACGTAACTTCTCCGTTTGGCTTACACTGAGATTCTTGGTAGAACCCATAAGTTTGTCCTTATTGGCAGAAGTGATATTACTGTTATCTATGTTAACCCCACTTTCAGCAAACACGCCTTGGATTTTTCTCCTTTGGCTCATATTATCAGCCTTGGCATCAAACTCCCCCTTTCTAGCTTGTGCCAATCGGTCTTGCGCATCCTTCGCCTCATCAATAAGCCTACGGTGTTCACGGACTGCATCATTAACCAATCCCCATCTATCCTTCTGCTCGGAAATCGCATCATCAATCTTGTAGATTTGGTCAGATACGGTTTTCATGTCATCAATTTCCAACGTACCCGAACCAAGCAACTCCTTCATTTTCTTACGAAGGTCTTCAAGATAAGGAATACTCAATCGGTTCATATCCTGAAAGACAACATCCCAATTGATAGAATCCTTGAAATCCGAAAAATTCAACTTCTTCAACTGGTCGTTCATCTCCATTTCAGCGTTCGCTGCACCAAAAGTATCTCCCTTTTCTCTTGCAAGGTCTATCTTGTCGGCATATTCTTTCAAGATAGCATAACGCTGCTGTTCCAAACTACCATACTGCTTCATGAAATCCAACATGTCCTTTATCTCCGCTTGCTGGATTTCCTTCAGCTTTAATTGTCTCTGTTTCTCAATCAAGGCAATTTGGTCTTCAGAGTTCTGTCCAATGGTCTTCCCTAGATGATTACCCTTGTCGTCAACCATTTGTGTGCCCAATACCTCTTTGCGGTATTCCGCATCGGACTTACCCTGTTTCCACATGTTGGCTTTACGACCTTTTCCCGAATTTACCCAAACAATCTGGTCTTTCTTCTTCTTAGCCTCAACGAGTTTGTCAATAGAATCCTCTATAGCCTTTTTCTCCTTGTCTGAAGACATATTAATTTGAGCAATCTCCTTTTCGGTCTCATTCTTAATCAATTCCGTTCTTCGCTTTGACAACTCATCGCTTGCTCTCTCCGAATAGGATGAAATAGACTTGGAATAGTCCTCCTCAGCCTTGCGCTTATTACCAGCCTTTGTCTCGGCATCATTCCTAGCCTTTTCAGCATCCCTAGCCGCTTTCTCTCTTGCCTTCCTCTCCTTATCTATCTCCTTTTGGCTTTTCTTCGGCTTACTTTCGATGTTGTTACCTCTTGCTTGCATCATAGCCAATTCGTTTGCGACCTGTTCGTAAGTCTTATATTGACCTCCAACTTGAAGAACATCCCCTTTTTTGTGTCCGTCAAGCCAGTTCTTTCTCACAGCCATACTCGCTTTCAACTGAGACTGAGACATATTCTTAATCCATGCAGGAAGCTCACTATCATCATAGTTAACCTTAATATCAAGATGTAACTTTCTACTGCACAACTTTATTGTCTCTTGGATTTCACTATTCAAATCCTTGAAGCTCTTCTTTGCATATTGATTTTTCAAAGCTTGTTCCTCTTGCGCATAAGTCAATCCTGATACCGCTTTTTTAGCCTTTTCAGCTGCATTTGCAGAATTGTTTACCTCCGCTTTGTTTTTATTCAATTCAATGGTATTATCCACAACACCATTCGTATAATCTTTGAAATAGCCTAAGATGTCCGTGATTTCATCCTTATGCTTCCCTTGTATTAGCAAATATGTTACCAATTCAGCATTTAGCTGGGTCTGCATTTTCTTGTACTGGGCATTAAGTGCATTCCAAACTTCTTGCTGACCTGCACATTCGGACATTTCCTGCTTTAATTGAGCCATCTTATCAAGGTCATCTTGACTTATGAGATTTCTCACTTGCCCTGCTTCAGCGTCACTAAGCCCACTATCTTTTTTGAATGAAGAATAAGTTTCATCGTTTGAAGAATTATAGTTATCATAAGCTGCTTGCAATTGATTTGCACGTTCCATTTCAATAGCACGCTTTTCAATAACTCCTATCAATTCGTTTTCATGCTTCAGTAATTCGTCTGCTTGGCCAGCCGCATTTTGTGACTTCATTTTTGTTTCGTCTAGCTGGATGCCATATTGCTCGTAAGCAGATTTCAACTCGTTGATTACATCTTTATGGTCTGCCTCTTTACCACTAGCTTGCACCAAAGTTGAGAATAAAGCTCGTACCTTGTTACTAGCCTCAGCAGCCTTATTACCCATGTCTTGAGTCTTCTTAGCAACGTCTTCCTCGTCACTTCCGAACATCGCAAAAACGGACATTGCGGTTGTTACCAGAGTAATGATGGTAGTTAAAGGATTTGCAAGCATTGCAGCCCATAGCTCCCTCATACTAACGGTAACGGCATTAGTAGCCCATGTTAACACATTTTGAGCTAAGACTAACCCCTTTGTGCCAACAGATAATATAGAGGTAACAAGGGAATTTCGTTCCTTTGCTCCTGTATTCACGTTCTCGGACGTTGTATTTACATTAGTAGCCGCAGTATTAGCTGTCTTTGAAGTCGAATTTGCCGTATTAGCAATAGTTTCCGAAGAAGTAGCATTTGCATTAGCACCTTTTGCGGTTGCATTGCTCGCTTCAGAAGTAGTATTGGTTTGTGTAGCAGTAGTTGCCGCCTCCGTAATGCTAATCTTACCATCCTCTATATCTATTCCTTGCTGAACAATATCCCCAATTTCATCTGCTGCGGCTCCTGTCTCTTTATAGACCTCGGTTTCATACACTTCGGCTTCTGTCAACTTCTCAGTCGTAGCCTGAAGTTCCTGCTGGATAGCCTTACGCTTTGCGTTAGAGCTTTCGTATTCCTCATTAGCTTGCTGACGCTTTTGCATCAGCTCTTCCAATTTCGCTTGTTCAGCCTCGTATTGAACTATTGAACTATTTTCGTTATCCGAAAAAGAATCCTCATAGCCACCAAATGAAGTCGTATCAACCGCCCCATTATCATAGACCAATTCCTTTTCTTTCTGTTCTATGATTTGCTGCTGCTTTTTTATTTCCTCATCAAGCTGAGCAAGGACTACACTCTTTTCACGAGCCTCATCCATTGCTTTGTCATAACTCTCTTGCTGCAAGTCAACTTTCTTCTGTAAGGCGTTAGTTTCCAAAAGTGCCTTACCATAAGCTGTTTCATTTGCCTTGGCTATTTTTTGCTTTAAATCAGCCTCAGCTTTAGCTTGTTCCGCTGCCTTATTTGCGGCTGCAATGTCAGCTTCTTTCGCTTTTTTTGCACGCAACTCTTCCTCTGCGGCTTCTTTGGCATTTACCGCATTTTGCCATTGGAGTTGTTCTTTCTCTGCAAGCTTTGTCTGCTCAACCAAAAGGTCACGCTTCAACTGGAGTTGTTTAGCAATTTCATCACTAATCAACCCCTCGGATTTCGCCAATTCTATCTGCTTAGATATACGTTTCTCGGTTTCATCATCACCGATGTTTTCCGTATCAGACAATGCATTTCCCAACTCATTATAACGGCTTGCCTTATAGTCTTTGGTATCTTTTCCGTTAAGATGTCGGTAATCATTTTCCATTTCCTTGAACTGAGCCATCTTCTCATCAAGTCCCTTGGAAAGCTCCAAAGCCTCCATCTGTTCCTTGGCAGCAGATTGTTGCTGAGTGACGAGCATATCACGTTTAAGTTGCAATTGCTCTGCCATTTGTTGGGTAATGATGCCATCGGTCTGAGCCTCCTTGATTTTAAGAGATACAAGTTCCTCAGCCTTATCCGTACCCAACATATCGGTATTAGCTACCGCCTTATTCAAATCCGAAAGTCTTTGGCTCTTATATTCTGAAGTATCTTTTCCGGTATAGGAATGATACAATTCAGCTTCATCTTTGTACGCTTTTATCTTTTCGTCAAGATTACTTGCAATACCATCAAGTGTAGCTTGGTTCTGAGCTTTTTGAATGGATGCTGCCGCCATCAATCCAGCTTTGTAAGTTCCGACCATAACAACTGCACTTCCTATCGTTTTAACCAAAGTCTGCCAATTATCAACCAAAGACGAAATCAAATCTAAGCCAGTACCAAATATTCCTTGCGACTTCTTGCCGAGTTCGTTAAACATCTGGTCAACGCTATCGCCTATGTTAGACCATTTTCCTTGCAAGGTTGTGGATTGCTTTTCCATCAGGCCTCCAAACTTGCCGCCCTCTTCGGTCATGTTGACGATAGCTTTCTTCACCAAATCTGCTCCGACCTTTCCATCTGTAACCGCTTGCTGAACCTCTTGGGTTGTCTTGCCCATGATTTTACCAAGCTCCTCAGCCATCGGGATGCCTCTGCCCATAAACTGACGCAAGTCCATCGTGTACATACGCCCTTGGCTCATTGTTGTACCATACAAATAAACCAAATCGTTCAGCGGAACGCTAAGACCGGCAGAAATATCACCAAGATGAACAAGAATATCATTAACTTCATTCGCTGCCGTACCATAAGCCAACAACTGCTTCGCTCCATTCGTAATACTGGACATATCGAAAGGGGTCTTCGCAGCCGTTTGGACAAGTTGGTTCATCAACGCTCCAGCTTTCTGCTCACTACCAAGCATTGTTGTGAATGATATTTCAAGTTGCTGAAATTGTGAACGGACATTAAAGATATGTTCCGCTAGTTGTTCAACTCCTAAGCCACCAACGAGGCTCATAGCTAATTGCTTTGCGTCACCACCAAGACGATTGAATAAAGATGTTGCGCCCTCACCTACCGTAGGCACTTTCTTCATTTCTTCAATCATTCCAGCAAAGGCATCAGTCATCACCTTTACGTTATCTGTAGCCGCATTAGAAGAACCCGAATAGCGGACATACTCTGCTTGCATGTTTTGCAATTCGGTTCTTGCTTGCTTTCCTAATCCTGTAAGATTCTCATAACGCCTTTTCTCATCATTGAGTATAGCGGAATTTTCGCTTATATCACGATTAAGTATTGTTGAAGTGCCTACATCTAAGCCTCCTTTACGAAGTTTAGACTGCATCTTTGCTATCTCGGAAGAAAGCCTTTCAATCTTTCGCCTGGACGAGTCGGCTTGCAATTCAAAAGCATATGTTTCCCTTGTCAAAGATTGCATTTTCTTGGCATAATCACTGCTCATCACCAAAGCATAGCGACTCATTGCGGAACTAAGCTCTGTTATCTTTTGCTTTTGTTCCGCATATTTATCCGTGAGGTCTTGAACCACAGATTTATCTGTCGCTCTCGAAGTCTTCAACAACTCACCTTGCAATCTTACAAGCTCTTGCTTGGCTTGCTTGATTTGGTCGAAATTCGCTTTGATATTAAATTCTAGCTGTGCCATCCTTATACGTTTTTCTTGGCAAAATTAACTAATAATCAAAGGAATAACGAAAGAATTAAGGTGTGCTATTTCACAAAAAAATTAAGTGCAAAGAATAAGGTCTAGACACAGAAAAGCCTTCCACATTCACATGCAGAAGGCTCGGTTGTTTACTTATTTTTCTTCTATATATAAAGACCGTCAAATCACGACAGCCTGTAATTCTTTTGAAATTCCATGTAAGCAATCAAGAATTTGCTGCTTACGTTTTTTGCTAGGCTCATGGATTCCCATTGCATACTGACGCATCAGAGAAGCATTAATGCCAGCTTTCTTTGCGACACCATTTATATTCAGATATGAAAAATAATCGAAGAAAGAACCTATATCATACCGGAACTCAAACACCAATTCAGGCATTTGCTTTCCCTCTTCAAGAAGCTCTTTAATCTCTTCCTTTGCTACAAAAATATCATCCATCGCTTGTTTTGCAGAGTTGCCAAATCCGACTAGATGGAAGTCTGGAAATTTATCCACCATATAGCAAGAAAAATTCTTTTCTTCTTTACACTTTTCTACTTGTATAATTACTTTTGTTGCCATAATCCCGATTCTAAACTTTAAAAAGAGGTCTTAAACCTATATCAACGTCTTGCTATATAAGCGAAAAATTGCTGGGCTTAAAGCCCAAGCAATCTTTCAAGAATACTGTCGTAAGTCTTTCGAGAAACTTCACGACTGCCGTGCCGTGGCACTGGACATTTAAGTTTTGTTGTTGGACTAAACCAAATGTCGTGATTACCACCATGCCGAACCACATAGCAACCTGCTTGGGTCAGCTTTCTCAATAATTGACTAGTCTTCATCATATATAGAAGAAATTAATAAATAAGTAAAAGACCTCTTTTGTCCTTAAGACAATGCAAAGATATAACTTTTTTGTTATATATGCAAATAAAAGGATAACTTTTTTATTATATTAACCTCAATTAACAAAAAGTCTTCTACATTCACATGCAGAAGACTCTGAGTTCTATATAACAATTGAAGCCACACGCTTAAAAGGTTGCGGCTCTATAGCTTTAACGCAGATAACACGCTTTTTATTGTGCTGAAACGGCTTTTAATATCATTATAGGATGATACGGCAAACATTGGCAAAGGTCTCACATTTCCAATTATCAAAGCACCTTTGCGCAAGGACTCCTTGATTTCCTTCATTGTTTGAGTGAACCCATATTCAGCCTGTTCTTCCTTTGGAACAATCACATAGCCATCACCATAAATATTTTTAAGATAGCATTTCTTTCGCTTCAACATATCCCAACGCAATTTATCTACCAAGGTCATATAATCAAACTGCTGTTTATCCTTGGCTTGGAATAGCTTCTGAACATCCTTGTAATCATCCCAACATAAAGGGATAATACCAAACTTTGACTTCATCCATTCATGCGAAATCAATTGACCATCTTTAAATGTAGAAAGAATTTCTTCCTCCAAACCATCAAAACCATTTTTCGTATCTTCTTTCATATTTTCATTCTTTTAATGTTGCTCCCTACTAAGGAATCGAACCTTATATAACCACCATGTAGGGAGTTCGTCTCTACTAAACCTTACCTCACCATACCTTACCCGACCTTACCGAACCGCTCTTCACCGCACTCTACCCCACCAGACCATACCGTACCAATGTTTTGCACAATGGCGAGGAGTCGAACCTCGCCTACGACCATCATTGTGTTCTTCTCAACCAAACTGTACCCCACCGCACCAAACTAGACCTCACCAAACTCCACTAGACTCCACCCCACTACACAAAACACTACCATATCTATTTTCATTTCTAAATGTATTATTTCTTTTCTACTTTAAACGCTCCGTAAAGCTTTCTGTAAGTACCAACATGATAGCGAAGACCTGCAATCTCAGCCACCTGTAATACTTCCTCCTCGTTCAGCTGCGTCTCATCGAACCAGCAAGTAACTTCCGTTGACCATTCTGGGAATATCGCTCTTGTTGCAGGGACTTTAACAGAACCTTTGATACCGCACGCTCTTGTGTCAACATAGGAAGTTGATGGGTCAAAATAACCCTCCTTTGTGCGCCCAACCTCAAAAAGTTCTTCCGGTGTCTTGTCGTTGTCCTTGAATTGCAATACACCATCACCATAAAGACCGAAGGAACGCTCGAACTTCTTGCCAAGCTTACGTTCTTTGGCAGCAGCTTGAAAACTACCCTCTACGTGCGACTGCGGTAATACATACTCACCATTGCGATAGTACAAGGATGCAAGGAATTGCAGACGGCAAATCTCCAACAAATCATCATCTGTCTTTGTTCGCTTGCTAGTCAATGGCTGCAAAAGTTTCTTGTACTTGTCAAATGGATCAACTACTCTTGGGTTGTGAACCATCAAAGGCTTAGTGCCTACCAATTTCAAAGAAATCGTCTTCATTACTCTACATAATTATTATTTAAACACGGCAGTTTTACAGGTATGCCTCTTACCTTTGGGACAAAACAAAAGCCCCGTCCGCTTATTGTCGTGAGTAGCGAACGAGGCTAAAAGTATAGAAAAGTCCGAAGACTTCTAAATTTCTTCTTATCCCAGTAACCATGCTCACGACTTCACGGCTAAACCATTTCTGATTTCGTTTGCAAAGGTAAGCATAATTTCTGAAACACGCAAATTATTTAGTGTATTTCTTTATTCTTTTAAACTTTATTTTCTTTTAGAAACTTATTTTTAAAATTACACCTTATTAT
>OGYY01002963.1_pt1 | contig 11537 bp, 5 predicted proteins | sample 1576671 | NCBI WGS metagenome assembly OGYY01 (sample SAMEA3541593, study PRJEB24748) | human gut metagenome | biome: human gut; feature: human-associated habitat; material: faeces | place: China | collected 2012 | reverse complement strand
GGCTGCTCCGTCTCGGCGGCCTTCCAGGTCGCCTCGAAGGTGACCACGCCAGCAACCTCATCATACTGGAAGTCGCTCCAGCCGGCAAAGACCATCGTCGGATCGGTGGGATGCGTGGGAGCCGCAAGCGACTGGACATACGCATAGGCGTCCATGATGGTCTGCGAAGTCGATTCGCCGATCACGCCGCCGTCCACGCCGTTGGTCACGACCACGCGCACGCCGGTATTCTCGCCGCTCTCCAGCGTATCGGCGGCGCCGTCCACGGCGTCATGCGCACGCCAGGTGGCGGTGTAGGTCGCGTCGCCGGTCACGGGCTTGGAGGCGCTGTCGCCCCAGCCGTTGCCGTTCTGGTCAATCCAGGCGTCAAAGTCGTAGCCCTCGCGGGTCGGGTTGGCGGGCAGCGGGGTGTTTTCGCCCTCGGCCACCTGCTGGCTCAGCACGACGTTGTTTTCCTCCGTGCCGTCCAGGAATACGATGGTATACAGCTTCGTCCACTTGGCGGTATAGGTGACGTCGGCGGTCACCGTCTCGCTTACGGCAGGCTCCCAGCCGTCGAAGCGGTAGCCCTCGCGGACGGGGTCGGCCATGGCGGGGGTCGCGTCCCCGGCCAGCAGGCCGGAGGTGGCCTGGTCGTTGAAGATCACCGCATCCTCCACGCCGTCGGTGTAGGTGACGGTGAAGGTGGTGTCAGCAGGCAACAGATCCAGCAGACTGGGGGTAATGGGGCTGGTCTTCCACTGGGCCACATAGGTGACATTGCCCGTCACCTTCTCGGCGTAAGCGGGGCTCCAGCTGTCGAACTCCCAGCCGGGTACGGCGGGCTTGTTCGCGTCGTTGTACTTCGGGGTCGTCGCATCAAGCTGCAGGTTGCGGTAGACCACATCGGCAAACAGGGTGCCGCCCCGGCCGTCCGTGTAGGTGACGGTGTAGGTGCGGATGATCTGCACATTGGTCTTGACACGCTCGCCGGGGGCCTGCTTGGGCCAGACCACCACGTTGATGGAGGGCGCGGTTTCGTCGGCGGCCACCGTCAGCAAGCCAGTATCCTCATTAATCGTCGTCTTATCACTATTATACCCTTCGATGGCATACCGCACACCCATGACGGAGTTGGTGGCGTAGGCGCTGTACTGGGCCTTGGTTCCGGCCAGCACGCTGGTGGGCTGGTTGCCGTTAAAGACAGGCTTGATGGAGGTGTCCTCCTGCGTGCCGCTGACCAGGTGCAGCGCCAGGGAGCCGCTGTACGTCTTTTCCTCTTTACCTTCTCCAATCTTGCAACTGGCCCAGACCACGATGTCCTTGTCGAGGATCTCGTCGGGACCGACGTTGAGCACGCCATTTTTATTGATCCAGGTGCTGTCGGACTGCTTGTACTGCACGTCCCATGTGAATTCAGGCTGCTCGACCATGTTGCTGACGTTGGCGAAGCACTGGACCACGGCCACGTTCACGCCGTCGATGTTGACGGTGGTGCGCTCGGCGGTCACGGTCACGGCATGGTCCACGTTGAAGATGGCCGTTACCGTGATGCCGGCCCCGGCGCCCGCCGTGGAGGTGGTCGCGTCGGCGGTGCTCACCTTGAACACGTTGGCCGCGATACCATTGTCGGTATAGCCGGCGTTGGGCTTGATGGTGATGGGCACGGTGTAGCTGGAGGCGTTCTTGAAGGTGCCGGTGTTGCTGTCCACACACTGGCTCCAGTCGATGGTCGCGGTGTACTGGTCGGTCGAATAGCTGATCACGGAGGGCACGCCGCCCGGCACGGGGCGCGGTACGCCCGAAATGTAGAACTGGGTGATGGGCAGCTCGTCAGTGGGGGTAAACTCGAAGTCAAAGACGTTGCCCGCCTTGGAAAGCTGCTTGGCCGCCGTGCCGTTGACCGTTACGACGGCGTTGTTCCAGCTCAGGCCATGGTTGGCGTTGAGCGTGAGACGCGCGATGTAGGTGGTCTGGGGCTTGAAATGGCCCTTGGAGTCCATCACGGCCAGCGCGCCGGTGCTCTTGTCAATCCAGGTGATGCTGCCGTTGCAGACCTCGACGGTCTGGTTGTTGACCACGCCGGAGCCGGACACGGACGCCTGCGGCGTCTCGCCCGCCTTGGGCGGCGTGATGTAGATGCTGGCATTCACTGCCGCGTACTGCGCCACCTTCGCGGTGACGGCGGAATAGCGGTTGGGCGCCTCGGTGGGCTGCTTGGAGGCGTTATAGTACGGGCAGCCGACCGCCACATCGGCAATCAGGGTAATCTGCTTGCCGTTCCAGGCGGCGTCGATGAGCAGCGTGGAGGCGTTGCCAACCTGCACGCCGTCCACCCACCAGCTGTAGTTGATCCAGCCGGACACGGAGGCCGCGGTCCAGGGATTGACCGAGGCGACCAGCGTATCGCCCACCTCGGGCGACGTCTGGCTCGCGTTGGCATTGGTGCGCTGGTTGATGATGCTCACGCCCGCAACCGTGCCATTGGCGCGCACGGGGTTGGTGGCGGCGCTGATGGCCTCGCCCGCGTTGGGATAGGCGGTGATGGCCTTGACGCTGATGGTCTTACCAACATCCGTGCCAAGCACGGTATAGGTGCCGGTGGTATCGGTGTGCACAGAGGTGCCGACCGTCCAGACATAGGAGATCTGACCGCTGTCACGCAGGGGGTCCAGCGCGTCGGGGGTGAGATCGACGGTGATGGTTTCCTCGACCACGGGGCTGGTGTTGTTGAGCGCCACGGCGGTGACGATCTTGTTGCTGATAATGGGGTTGCTCAGCGGGCTGTCGATATAGTCCACGCCGCTTTCCGCGTTGAAGGTGCTCACGCCATAGATGCCCGCGCCGCGCACGCGCACCTTGATCCGGTGGCCGATAGCCGTCTCCGGCACGGTGATATAGGATCCGGTAGCAAACACGCTCTCCGCACCGGTGGTAGCGTTGACCATAATCCACTCATAGGTGGCGGTCGCATTACCGGGAGTAAGCACGGCATAGCATCCGTTGCCTGCGGTCAGCGTATAGTTGTTGAGCGCAACAGCAGTAATATTGGCGCTCTGCACCAGACCATAGGCGGAAGCGGTGGCGCTGCCCGTGTAGGGCGCGATGCCATCCACCCGCAGGCTGATCTTCTTGCCCAGGTCGTTGGCGGTGACCTTGTAGCTGGCGGTGGTAGCCACCACGTCGCCATCGGCCATCCACACGCAGTTGACGGAAGCGCTGGAGGGAGACACCACGGAGCTGAGCACCTCGCCCACCATGACGGGGCGGTTCTTGATGCTCAGGTCCACGGAGAACACTTCCGTAGCGCTGCGAACCTCGCCGGAGGCCGAGCAGATGGCCACGCCGCTGAAGGATTCGATACCGTTGACCTTGAGCTGAATCAGCTTGCCGATATCGCTCTCCTGAACGGTATAGGTCGCCTCCGTGCTCACCTCAATGCCGCCCACGCGCCAGCTGTAGCTGACCGTGGCCGAGGAGGGCTTGAGCACGGCGGAAAGGGTATCCCCCACGAAGGGCTGCGACCGGTTGAGCGATACCTCGGTCACCTGGCGGCTGGAAACCACCGGGTCGGTGGTGTACTGCCTGGAGCCGTAGTATACGCCGGTGCCCGTGACCGTCAGGGTGATGGGCTTGCCGATGTAGTCGTTGAGCACGCGCAAAGTGGCGCTGTTGCTCTGCTCCACGCCGTCCACCTTCCAGCTGTAGGTCACCGTCGCATCCGACGGGGTGACGACAGCCTGAAGCACGTCGTCCACCACGGGCGACGGATAATTGATGCCTACGGCCTCAACCGCCTTGGACGAGGGCGCAGGAGCGGGCGTGACGGAGATATAGCGGCTCATCATGTAGCCGCGCACGCCGCCGATGGAAATATAGTGCCACTCGTCGCCATAGGAAAGAATCGTCACGGCCGTGCCGGGGCTGTAGAGCTGAATGCGCTTGCCGCCCGGCGTGGTGCGCAGCCATACGCGCAGGCCGTTGTCGCTGATGACGGTGCCGGTGCCCACGCCGCCGCTCTCACCGCCGCTGCCGGTGCCGGTGCCGCTGGTGCCGAATACGAGGAACTCGTTCATCATCCAGCCCACGGTTTCACCGACGCGGATCTGCGACCACTCGGTGCCGCGCTGCTGCACGATGACCGTCGTGCCTACGTCGTATTTTGTCACGACGCGATAGGCCTTGCTGGGGCCTTCGCGCATACGTACCCCATAGCCGTTTTCGCTGGTGACCATCGCGTATTCCTCCGCAGAGGCGACCGTGGTCATCAGTCCCACCAGCGCCAGGGCAACCAGCAGGACGCATAAGAAGCGTTTCATCTCGATATCCCTCCGTTACACAGTGTATGTAAGGCGGCGCGCCATATGGATATGGCTTGCCCATACAGTGCTTCCTTCTGGCATTATACAGATTTTGATAACTTTTGTAAAGGGTTTTGCCTTGAAATCTTCAAATTTTTGATACATATTCGTAAAGATTTGGTCTTTTTTATGTTCCCTCACCCGCTTTCTCCCGTTCTTTCCCCAGGGCCCCACATTGGGCCGGCATTCCATTTCTACAACGAATCTCCCACCGGGATTCTTCCCAGTTTTGAGAAAAAAAACCGTCGTCCCCTTTTGCCTCCCATTTCATTAGACGCGGGCGCATCCAAAAAGGTTTTCCCGACGGAAAAAAAACCGCGCCCGGCACGATAGCCGTAACAAATTGTAACATCTATTAAAATAGGAAAGAAAAGCATACGTCCTCTCCCCGCAGGTCCGTTGACAATTATATTCAAAATCATATAATGGTATATAAACATTGGCATTTACAGCTCCCCGAAACTATGTTAAACTTTTAACGAAATCAGAAAGGAGCTGGGTCAGCATGACTGATGCACGCAAACCCGTGGACAGTGTGGAACGCCTGGAGGAAGAACTCGCCCTGGTGCGGGCCGCACAGAAACAGTATGCCGAGTTTACGCAGGAACAGGTGGACCGCATCTTCTTCGCGGCGGCCATGGCCGCAAACAAGATGCGCCTGCCGCTGGCCAAAATGGCCGTCGAGGAGACGGGCATGGGCGTGGTGGAGGACAAGGTCATCAAAAACCACTTCGCTTCCGAATATATATACAATGCCTACCGCGATGTCAAAACCTGCGGCGTGATCGAGGAGGACAAGGCATACGGCATCACCCGCCTGGCCGAGCCTCTGGGCGTGATCGCGGCGGTGATCCCCACCACCAACCCCACCTCCACCGCCATTTTCAAGACGCTGGCCTGCCTGAAAACCCGCAACGGCATCATCATCTCCCCGCATCCACGCGCCAGGAAGTGCACGGCCGAGGCTGCGCGCATCGTGCTGGAAGCGGCGGTGGCGGCCGGCGCGCCGGAGCACATCATCTCCTGGATCGACGTGCCCAGCCTGGAGATGACCAACCTCATCATGTGCGAGTGCGACTGCACCTTGGCCACGGGCGGCCCGGGCATGGTGCGCTCGGCCTATTCCAGCGGCAAGCCGGCGCTGGGCGTGGGCGCGGGCAACGTGCCCGCCGTCATCGACGAGAGCGCGGACATTCTGCTCGCGGTCAACTCCATCATCCATTCCAAGACCTTTGACAACGGCATGATCTGCGCCTCCGAGCAGAGCGTCATCGTGCCGGAAAGCATCTATGACAAGGTGCGCGCCGAGTTCGCGGCCCGCGGCTGCTATTTCCTTGAGGGCGAGGAGCTGGACAAGGTGCGCAGGACCATCATCATCAACGGCTCCCTCAACGCCAAGATCGTCGGCCAGCCCGCGCACAAGATCGCCAGGCTCGCCGGTCTGGACATCGACGAGCACTACAAGGTGCTCATCGGCGAGGTCGAGAGCGTGGATCTCAGCGAGGAGTTCGCCCACGAGAAGCTCTCCCCCGTGCTGGCCATGTACCGCGCAAAGGACTTTGACGACGCCATGGCCAAGGCGGAGCGCCTCATCGAGGACGGCGGCCACGGCCATACCGCCAGCGTCTACCTCAACCCCAACACCCAGCGCGAAAAGCTCATGCGCTTTGCCGAGAAGATGGAAACCTGCCGCATCGTGGTCAACACTCCCTCCTCGCAGGGCGGCATCGGCGATCTGTACAACTTCAAGCTTGCTCCCTCCCTCACGCTGGGCTGCGGCTCGTGGGGCGGCAACTCCGTCAGCGAGAACGTTGGCGTGAAGCACCTGCTCAACATCAAGACCGTCGCCGAGAGGAGAGAGAACATGCTGTGGTTCCGCGCGCCCGAAAAGGTGTACATCAAGAAGGGCTGCCTGCCCGTGGCCCTGCGCGAGCTGAAAGAGGTGCTGGGCAAGAAGAAGGTCTTTATCGTCACCGACAGCTTCCTCTATCATAACGGCTACACCAAGGCCGTGACCGACCGCCTGGACGAGATGGGCATCACCCACACCACCTTCTTTGACGTGGCGCCCGACCCCAGCCTGGCCTCCGCCAAGGAGGGCGCGGCCGCCATGACCGCCTTCCAGCCCGACTGCATCATCGCCATCGGCGGCGGCAGCGCCATGGACGCGGCCAAGATCATGTGGGTGCTCTACGAGCATCCGGACGTGGACTTCCTCGATATGGCCATGCGCTTCTGCGATATCCGCAAGCGCATCTACACCTTCCCCCGCATGGGCGAAAAGGCGTACTTCATCGCCATTCCCACCACCGCCGGCACCGGCAGCGAGGTCACGCCCTTCGCGGTCATCACCGATCAGGACACCGGCGTCAAGTACCCGCTGGCCGACTATGAGCTCATGCCCAAGATGGCCATCGTGGACGCGGACATGATGATGAACGCGCCCAGGGGACTGACCAGCGCCAGCGGCATCGACGCCGTGACGCACGATCTGGAGGCCATTGCCAGCATGATGGCCACCGACTACACCGACGGCCTGGCCATCCAGAGCCTGAAGATGATCTTCGAGTATCTGCCCCGCGCCTACACGGACGGCCCCAACGACGCCGAGGCCCGCGAGAAGATGGCCAACGCCGCCACCATGGCCGGCATGGCGTTTGCCAACGCCTTCCTGGGCGTGTGCCACTCCATGGCGCACAAGCTGGGCGCGTTCCACCATCTGCCCCACGGCGTGGCCAACGCCCTCATGATCGACGAGGTCCTGCGCTTCAACGCCGCCGAGGTGCCCGCCAAGATGGGCACCTTCCCGCAGTACGACCATCCGCACACGCTGTCGCGCTACGCGATGGTGGCCGACGCGCTGGGCCTTGGGGGCAAGGACGACGGCGAGAAGCTGGAAAACCTCATCCGCGCCGTTGACGAGCTGAAGGAAAAGATCGGCATCAAGCCCACCATCCGCGACTACGGCATTGATGAAAACGACTTCCTGAACCGTTTGGATGAAATGGTGGAGCAGGCGTTCGACGACCAGTGCACCGGCGCCAACCCGCGCTACCCGCTGATGAAGGAAATCAAGCAGATGTACCTGAGCGCCTACTACGGCGCCGGGGCCGACAAGTAAGGAGGGCGGCTATCATGAAACTGGACAAGGTGATCGCGGTCCGCACCAATAAGACCGTTTACCGCGACGGCCATCTGGCCATCAAGGTATTTGACAGCGACTACAGCAAGGCCGACGTCCTCAACGAGGCGCTCAACCAGGCCCGCGTGGAGGAAACCGCCCTCAACGTGCCCCGCCTGCACGAGGTGTGCACGGTGGACGGCAAGTGGGCCATCGTCAGCGATTTCATCCCCGGCAAGACCCTTGCGCGCCTCATGGAGGAAAACCCCGACCGGCGCGACGAATATATGGATCTGTTCGTGGATCTGCAGCTGAAGATGCACGCGCAAACCTGTCCGTTGCTTAACAAGCTCAAGGACAAGATGAGCCGCAAGATCAACGAAACCGGCCTGGACGCCACCACCCGCTACGAGCTGCACGCGCGCCTGCAGGGCATGCCCACGCACAAGAAGCTGTGCCACGGCGACTTCGACCCCAAGAACATCATCCTGCGCGATGACGGCGCGGCCTTCATCCTGGACTGGTCCCACGCCACGCAGGGCAACGCCAGCGCCGACGCGGCCCGCACCTACCTGCTGTTCTGGCTCGCGGGCGACATCGACGGGGCGGAAACCTACCTGGACCTGTTCTGCAAAAAGAGCGACACCGCCAGGCAGTACGTGCAGAAGTGGATTCCCATCGTGGCCGCCAGCCAGAGCGTGAAGGGCCGCGCGGAGGAGCGCGAGTTCCTGCTGCACTGGGTCAACGTGGTGGACTACGAATAAGCGATTCGCGCCCCGTCCGCGGGACGTGAGGATACGGCGATCAAAACCCAGCAAAGGAGCAAACCTGTTATGAAGATCACCATCTGCATCGGTTCCAGCTGTCACCTCAAGGGCTCGCGCCAGATCGTGGAGGAATTGCAGCGCCTCGTGGCAGAAAACGGCCTCAAGGACAAAATCGAGTTGGCGGGCAAGTTCTGCATGGGCAACTGCCAGAACGGCGTGTGCGTCACCGTGGACGACGAGCCCTTCTCCCTGAGGCCCGAGGACACCAAATCCTTCTTTGAAAACGATGTGCTCCCCCGGCTCAAGTAATTTCATCCTCTCACACCTGCGGGGCTGACGCGCTTTTTCACGCCAGCCCCATTGGCCTGTTCTTACACCTTTGCATTGGAGGAAGCTGCCCATGCTCGAAGTGCTCAACCTCAACGAGAACAACTGCGCGGATTGCTACAAGTGCATCCGCACCTGCTCGGTCAAGGCCATCACCTATGCCAACAACACCGCCGAGATCGTGCACGACGAGTGCATCCTGTGCGGCAACTGCTTCGTCGCCTGTCCGCAGAAGGCCAAGCAGGTCCGTTGCGACGTGCCCCGCGTCAAGGAGGCCATCGCGGCGGGCAGGCATGTGGTGTGCAGCCTGGCCCCGTCTTTCATCGCGGATTTCCGCATCCGTTCCCTCGATGTGATGGCCGACGCCCTCAAGCGCCTGGGATTTGCCGAGGTGCAGGAAACCGCCGTGGGCGCGCAGATGGTCAGCGACGAATACGCGCGCATCATGCGCGAGGGAAAGCAGCGCGTGCTCATCTCCAGCTGCTGCCCCTCCATCAACATGCTCATCCAGAAGTACTACCCCACGATGCTTCCTCATCTGGCCAAGGTGCTCACCCCCATGCAGGCGCACTGCAAGGCCATCAAGGAGCAAAATCCGGAGGCTTTCACCGTGTTCATCGGCCCCTGCATCGCCAAGAAGGCCGAAGCAGACGACAGCCCCTACACGGATGTGGCGCTGACCTATGACGAGCTGCGCGACTGGCTGGCCGCCGAGCACATCGAGCTGCCCGTCGACCACGTCGCCCCCACCGACGGCAAGCGCGCGCGCCTTTACCCCGCCACTGGCGGCGTGCTCAAGGCCACCGACCGCGTGGAAGGCTACCGCCGCATCGCCATCGACGGCGTGGACAACTGCCGCGCCGTGTTTGACGAGCTGGAAAACAGCCAGTTCGGCAACGTGTTCATCGAAATGAGCGCCTGCGAGGGCAGCTGCGTCAACGGTCCCTGCATCCGCGAGCATGCCGAGCGCCGCCTCAAGGGCGCGCTGCGCGTGGACAACTTCGCCGGCGAGCAGCGCTTTGACGATCCCGCGCCGGCGGACATCAGCCACAGCTATGCGTTCCTGGGGGGCAAGAAGGTCAAGTTTGGCTCCGAGGCCATCAGCGACATGCTCTACAAGATGGGCAAGACCAGCCCCGAAAAGGAACTCAACTGCGGCAGCTGCGGCTACCCCACCTGCCGCGACAAGGCCATCGCCATTCTGGAGGGCAAGGCCAAGATCGAGATGTGCCTGCCCTTCCTCAAGGAGAAGGCCGAGAGCTTCTCCGACAGCATCATCAACAACACCCCCAACGCCATCATCGTCATGGACGAGGACCTGGTGGTGCAGCAGATCAACCGCGCGGCCCTGCGCATGTTCAAGCTCAAGGACGCCAGCGACATCCTGCACGAGCATGTGGTCCGCATCCTCAATCCCGGCGATTACCAGAACATCATCACCTCGGCCCTGCATACCACCACACGCATGCACTACCTGGCCGACTACCAGCTTTACGTGGACGAAACCATCCTCTACGACCGGCAGTATCACATCGTGATCTCCCTCATGCGCGACGTGACCGAGCAGGAAACCCTGCGCGGCCAGGACGCGGAGCTGCGCAAGCAGACGGTGGAGATCACCGACAAGGTGATCGAAAAGCAGATGCGCACAGTGCAGGAGATTGCCAGCCTGCTTGGCGAGACGACTGCGGAAACAAAAGTCGCGCTGACAAGGCTGAAGGAGTCGCTGGCGGATGAATAACCTGTGTACGGATATCGGCTATTACAGCCTCAATAAATTTGGAGAGCAGCTCTGCGGAGACCATGTAGATGTCGCCCAGGGGCCGGAAAGCGCCATTGTCGTGCTGGCAGATGGCCTGAAAAGCGGTGTGAAGGCATCCATTCTCTCCACGCTCACGGCAAAAATCCTCTCCACGCTGCTGGAAGGCGGCCTGGAGCTGGAAGAGTGCGTGCGCACCATCGCCGCTACGCTCCCTGTAAGCAAAGAGCACGGCGTCGCCTATTCCACATTTTCGGTTATCCGCATCATAGAAAATCGGGAGGCCGAGCTCATCGTCTATGATAATCCGCATATCATTTTGCTGCGGGATGGCAAGCGCTATGAATTTCCAAAAACTATTTTGGAGATAGACGGCAAAACCATCTATCTTGCGAAAATGCCCATAAAGCTTGGAGATATTTTCATCGCTCTGAGCGATGGCGCCATTGGCGCCGGGCCGGGCAAGGCCCTCAACCCCAATTGGAAGAGGGAGAATATCGCGGATTTTATGGAGATGGTGGCGGATGGCGATTTCACCGCCAAAACGCTTGCGACCATGCTCATGGGCGAATGCGATAAGCTCTATGAAGGCTGCCCTGCAGACGATACCACGGCCTGCATTGTAAAAGTGCGGGAGCGCAATCAGGTAAATCTGATGATCGGGCCGCCCAGCCGGCGAGAGGATGAAAAGGCCATGATGAGCCTGTTTTTCTCCAAGGCGGGCAAGCACATCGTCTGTGGGGGAACGACATCGCACCTGGCGGCGGATTATCTGGGTGTGCCGCTGGATACTTCTACAGATTATCTGGATCCGGAAATTCCGCCCACATCCAAAATCGCAGGAGTGGATTTGGTGACAGAGGGCGCAATCACCATCAACCGCGTGCTCAGCTATGCACAGAACTATCTGGAGGATAACCAGAGGTATGCCGAATGGAGCTATAAGCCCGATGGCGCTTCTCAGATTGCGCGCATGCTCTTTGAGGAGGCCACGGATATCGATTTCTATGTGGGCAGGGCGGTCAATAGTGCGCATCAGCAGGAGGGTTCGCCCGTCAATTCCACCATCAAGATGCGCCTTGTAGCCGAGCTGGCCGAATGCCTGAAGAAGATGGGCAAGCGCATTAAGGTGAGCTATTTTTAAATGCACTTCATATATTTTTATTTCACATATATTTCCTATCTATATCCTATCGAAAAAGGCACTTCAAAAAATGGGCGCG
>OGYY01002960.1_pt1 | contig 11544 bp, 7 predicted proteins | sample 1576671 | NCBI WGS metagenome assembly OGYY01 (sample SAMEA3541593, study PRJEB24748) | human gut metagenome | biome: human gut; feature: human-associated habitat; material: faeces | place: China | collected 2012 | reverse complement strand
CGACGGCGATATGAACAAGGCCGTTGATGTTCTTCGTGAGAAGGGTCTTGCTTCCGCCGCCAAGAAGGCAGGCCGCGTTGCCGCCGAGGGCGTTGTTGTTGCATATTATGATGAGGCAAATAAGGTTGCTTCTATGGTAGAAGTCAACTGCGAGACAGACTTCGTTGCAAAGAACGAGAAGTTTGTTGAGCTTGCAAATAAGATTGCTGTCACTGTTGCGGAAAAGAATCCGGCAGATGTTGACGCTCTCCTTGCTATGACCCTTTCGGGCAGCGATGAGACTGTCTCCGACGCTGTTCAGGAGCTCTTCCTCGTAATCCGTGAGAACATGAAGGTTCGCCGCTTTGTAAGAGTTGAGGGCACTGTTGCTTCCTATATCCACGGCGGCGGCTCGGTAGGCGTTCTTGTCAGCTTTGATACAGACGCTGCCGATAAGGCAGAGTTTAAGGAGATGGGCAGAAACGTTGCAATGCAGATTGCAGCTATGAGCCCCGAGTATCTCAGCAAGGATTGCATCTCCGACGATGAGCTTGCAAAGATGAAGTCGATCACTATCGACAGCTCGCTCAACAAGCCCGAGTCTCTTCCGAAGCCGATTCTTAAGAATCTCTTCGATAAGGCTGTCAACGATAAGCTCTTCAGCGATGAGGATCTTGCAGCTTATGAGGAGCAGAAGAACAACAAGTTCCTCTTCAACTTCCTTTCCGATAAGGCAGTTGAGACTCTTGTCGAGCTTGCAATGGCAAGCAAGGCTGATATCGTTGCAAACAAGATCTTTGCAGGTGCAGTCGACGGCCGTATGAAGAAGCAGCTCAAGGAAGTTTGCCTTCTTGAGCAGGCATTCGTTCGTTCGGATCTCTATGACGGCGATGTCGCAGGCTACATTGCAGATGTTGCTAAGAAGCTCGGCGCTTCGATAAAGGCTACCGGCTTCATCCGCTACGCAAAGGGCGAGGGCATCGAGAAGAAAGAAGAGAACTACGCCGAAGAAATCGCAAAGATGACCGGCAACAAATAATTAAATGAAAAGTGAGGCAGTCGAAAGATTGCCTCGTTTTTATTCCGTGATATAATCCGACCCCGCAGTAAACACAACTGCGGGGTCAAATTTATTCTGCTTTTGCCGGTTTCTTGTCTTTTTTGTAGATGCTGTAGCTCAGCCAGCGTTTGCCTTTGTATCGCAGGCAGAACGCAACCGCGCGGAACACCCAGTCGACTATCATCGCTATCCAGACGCCGATAGCGCCCATGCCGAGCTTGAGTCCGATTATGTAGCTCAGAAGCAGTCGGAAAGTGAACATTGAAAACAGCGCGATGCACATCGTGAATTTGACATCGTTCGCTGCCTTGAGAACGTTCGGCATGGTGAACGAAGCAGGCCAGATGAAAATGGCACAGCCGTTGTGAATGATGATGAGCTTGAGCGCGAGCGAATATGCATCGGGCGAGATGTTGTACATCTTGAGCGTCAGCGGCAGGGTAGCGAGAATTATTGCGTTCCATATCGCCGACATAAGATAGGTCAGCTTCATCAGCTTCTTCGTGTGCAGTCTTATCTGCTCTTCGCTGCCCAGACCGACGCACTGGCCTATGACCGTTATCACCGCAAGCCCCATCGCCTGACCGGGTATGCAGCCGATTCCGTCGAGGTTGTTCGCGACCGCATTCGCGGCTATCTGAACGGTTCCGAACGAGGTTATGATGCTGACGACAAGTATGCGCCCGAGGTGAAACAGGCTGCTCTCGATGCTGCTGGGTATTCCTATAGAGAGTATCTTTTTTATAAGCCCGAAATTCGGCCTGAATTTATCTTTAATCGAGATATAAATCGGACGGTCTCTCTTGTGCAGGAGGATGAGCAGGAGGAGCATCGCCGCAAAACGCGAAATAGTCGAGGATATCGCCGCGCCAGCAACACCCCATTTGACTCCGTATATGAGAATGGCGTTGCCGATTATGTTCATAATTGTGGTGATGAGCGAGGCTAACATCGATATTTTCGAGTTGCCCATGGCGCGGAAAAGCGCTGCGCAGCAGTTATATATAGCGAGGAACGGGAACGACAGCGCGGATATCCAGAAATATGTCAATGCGGACTGCATAACACCCTCTTCAAGCGTGCTGAAAAAGAGGCGGAGCAGCTGCGCCTTGAAAACAAGGGTCAGTGCCATGAGTACAATCGATATTATAAACGCGATAAATATCAGCTGAGATGCGCTGTTGCGCGCGTCCTTTGCTCTTTTTGCGCCGATGAACTGCGCCGCAACGACTGCGCCGCCCGTAGCGAGTGCGGCAAAGACGTTTATCATCAGCGTCATTATCATGTCAACGAGCGAAACGCCCGAAATAGCCTCGTCGCCGAGACCGGATATCATAACCGTGTCGCAGAATCCGACGGATATCGCGAGAAATTGCTCGATGACAAGCGGGAATATCAATTTTTTGAGTGCTTTGTTGCTGAAAAGCGGCTTTCCAGCGAGGGGAGTTGCAACAGCTTCCATTTGAGACCTCCGTTTGTTATACATATGTATAATAACATATTTGCTCTGCCAATTCAATCCGTCGTGGCTGTAAAAAATATGCACTGCGGTTTTCCACAGTGCATATCTTTATTTTTTCTTAACTATTCGCAGTTCGCTTATCATAACTCCCGCGTGTTCTTCGAATATCTCGATTTCAACGCACCCGTTGACGAACACATCTTTCGGCAGCTGATATACCGCGCAGACAAAGCCGTCCGGGAGCATCTCGCGGTTGAATTCTTCGTCCTCTTCGCCGAACTGACCGCCTTTGTATACAATCGTTCCGTTGGCTTTTATCGTCAGGTCGTTGATGCTCTCATCTTTTTTCTGATGATAGGTGACTTTCAGCTCGTAGTCGGTGTCATATCTGAATCCGCCCAGCTTGCACCTGAACGACTGATTGTCGTAGACTTTGAAAAGGCAGGTCGGGAGACTGCCGTTGTTGACATCGGGGCGGTCACCCTGGAAGTTCATGTATATGCCCTCGGGGCCGACAACTTGCTCGCACCCGAGCACTCCGAAGCCGTGCTCCGCGACCGAGAAATAATATTCGTCGCTCTCAACTTCGTTGCGCCTGACGCTGCGAATCATGTATTTTTTAGCCTCGTCATCGGGCATCGATTCAGCCTTTTCGAGCCGACCCATAAGCCATGCGCGGTCGGTGTTCGGCAGGTCGATTGTCTCAAGCACTGCGCCGCGCTCCCAGCTGTTGGCGCAGTAGCGCTCAACATCCGTCTGCAAGCCTATCTGCTCAAAAAGCTCTCCCGCAATGCGCTCTATATCCGCGCGAAGTGATTTTTCGCGCCCGTCCTCGGCATTTTTGAGTATATCCTTTGCGCTCACGAGCCTGCCAGCGAGAATCTCGCGTTTCGCTTCTTTTATCGCTCGCAGTTCGATTATTCGCTTGTGTCTTAAATATGCGTCGCACTTTGCGCGGAACAGGCATTGATTAAACCGCCAAAGCTTCAAAGCACTCGGGTATCTTTCGGCGAGCGACTCCCAACCTCTGAGATTGTCGTCAATGCCGGGATTCTCCGCCGGATCTGTCTGCCAATTTAGCTCAAGCCCGAGTATCCTGTCTGCAACCTCGCTTGCCGGCAGAGAGGGGAAATACAGGCGCGAATAGTCCTCGAGCGAGTCACGGATATCGACATCGGGGAAGAAGTCCATGTCGCTCCAGACGCATTTGTTGACATCGTCTGTTATTCCCTCGGAATATGAAACGCTGCCGACAACATATCTGCGCGTGAGGCGGTGAATCTCCCTGTATTCGCAGGGGCGGGGATTCGTGCATTCGCGGCTGAGTCCCGCGGCGAGTGCATAGTGCCAGTCGTCGCGGTCGAAGTGAACCGGATATTCGCAGCGCACGTTGTGCGTTATGTCCGGATAAAATCTTATCGGATATTTTGCGGGCACTCTGCGGCGCAGCTCATCCATCTCAAACGCATGGTTCGGACCTGTTATAATGCCGTCAATCTCGTCCGGCAGCTTTTGCAGCTCGCTTATGAGCTTTTCGCCCCAGTTCGGTATCGAGTGCGGCTGCTGAGCGGACGGCCACATCTCGGCGTTCGGATGATATTCCTTGAGCAGGCGCGAAAAATCGCGACAGCGGCTTATAAATTCGTCCGCATCGTAGTCACCGGGGTCGCCTCCGGGCGGGAACATTACGTTTATCCTCGGCGTGCGCTCGAAGACGCGCCTGCGCCGTTTTTCGGCGTCCTCAAGGCTCTCGCGGTCGTTCGGGTACCAGAGCGACACATCAAGGTCATATTCGTCCGCGATTCTTGAAGCTTCAACGAGAAAGTCCTGCGGGTCGTATTTCATCAGCCTGTTCTGCTGCGCTCCGAGCCCGTCATACGGAATGTGCTCAACCGTGTTGCAGCCGAAGAACATCAGGTCGAGATAATATCTGCGGTAGTCCTCCAGATCCCACGCGTCGTAGCTGTTTGGCGTTGTGCGGTAGCCGAGCTGGTGACCCCTTATGCGCTTGTCGGGCTTGTATTCTCCGCCGATATCCTGTATGAGCGTGATTTTTTCGCCCGAAACTTCGATTTTTCTCAGGAACATGCCGATGGCGAATATCAGTCCGCGTATGCCCCGCGCCCTGAAAACAAGGCGGCTGCCGCTCTGCTCTATTTTATATCCGTCGCGCAGACCGTTCGGGTCGGCGATAAGAGATATGTCCGCTTTTTCAGAGTCGGTCATTTGCGGCATAGCTCCCGTTCTCGATTCTATTTCTCCGCGCAGTATCTCTGCGCCTTTGATTGCGTCGCCGCCCTGCGCGAAAATTTTAAGATTGCTATATTCGTGTCTCATCTTACCCTCACTCAAAAAGCTTCTTCATCATTTTAAGCCCCTCTGCCGCTTCGGCTTCAAAGTTGATGCAGTTGGCTTCAATGCTCATTCTTCCGTCGTATCCGGCTTTCTTTACGGCTTGCACAAACGGCGCGTAATTGTACCCGTCGCCTTCTGCGGGGAAGATACGCTTCATTTTTCCGCCGTTCGGCGAATCTTTTGCGGTCGGGTTCGAGAAGTGTATATGTATCAATTTGTCTCCCGCATACCGAAGCGCGCCGAGGTCCTCATTTTCCATAACCATATGATATATGTCGGCGAGGACAAATATGTTTTTGAGCCCCAGAGCGCGGCAGATGTCAACACTCTCGCGGACTGTCGTAAACACATTTGTTTCAAGCCTGTTCAGCGGCTCAATTGCAACTCTTATTCCGTGTTCGCCCGCTTCGTCGTCTATAACTCGCAGAGCCGAGTGTATCTGTTCGAGCCCTTTTTCTCTGTCGAATCCCTCCGGCACGCTGCGCGAACGCCCGCTTCCGAGCACGCAGGTTTTGATTTCGAGAAACACTGCGTTGTCAAACGCGCGGCGCGTGTAGTCTCTTATGATTTCGATGTCCGCATCCTCTCCTGCGAGGTGTATCTCCCCGGGGAAAAAGCAGTTCACCGCTTCAAGCTTTGCTCCATAACCGTCAAGCATTGCTTTTGTATTTTTTAGTTCCTGCTCGCTGAGACTTTTTATGTGCCCCAGGTTGCTCTCAAGATAGTCATATCCGAGCTTCGCGGCAGATTCGAGCTTGTCAAATCCAACGCAGGTTCCGAATCGCATAGTGCGCCTCCTTCAATATTTTTTATTCCGGATAAATGGTAACACGCCCGCCGCCGCCGTGTCAATCTCAGCTCAAAAATTTTTCTCCGCGGTATTAAGAGCGCGCTATATGGGAATAATTTTTTATAGCGCGAGCAAAGTGGGAGGCGGCGGAATGCAGTACAACAGGGTCGAGATCTGCGGAGTGAATACATCGAAGCTGAAGGTGCTCAAAGAGAAAGAAAAGACGGAGCTTCTGCGCCGTATGCATTCGGGGGACAAGTCGGCGCGGGACGAGCTTATAAACGGAAATCTGCGCCTTGTCCTGAGCGTTGTCCAGCGGTTTACAAACAGGGGAGAGAACCCCGACGATCTCTTTCAGGTCGGGTGCATCGGGCTCATAAAGGCTATAGATAACTTTGATATAAACCAGAATGTTCGCTTTTCGACCTATGCCGTTCCCATGATAATCGGCGAAATACGCCGCTATCTGCGCGACAACAACGCGATGCGTGTCAGTCGATCAATAAGAGATGTAGCCTATCACGCGATGCAGGAGAAAGAGAAGCTTGTCGCAAAGCTCGGGCGCGACCCGACGGTAGAAGAGATAGCAAAAGCGATGAACATGAAAAAAGAGGAGATAGTTTTAGCCCTCGAAGCGATTGTCGAGCCCGTCTCACTCTATGAGCCCGTGTTTTCGGACGGCGGCGACACGATATATGTCATGGATCAGCTCGGCGACAGCGGCGATGACGGGAGCTGGCTCGATGAGATAATCTTTCGCGAGTCGGTCGAAAATCTGCCGGAGCGGGAGAAGAAAATACTTTATCTGCGCTTCTTAAAAGGCAAGACTCAGATGGAAGTGGCAGGGGAGATAGGCATCTCGCAGGCGCAGGTCTCGCGGCTCGAAAAGGGTGCTATCGAGGCAATAAAAAGAAACAACAGAGCGTAATTTAGGGTCTGCCGCATTCAGCGCAGACCAAAGAGCAAGAGATGCAGGTCATATTTCGTATGATTATAATGCGGAGTATGACCTTTTATTATTGCTCTTTTAAGCGCCTTTTTGCCCACTCGCAGTATACTTATACAGCTTCGGGTCAAAAAAACGCTTTCTGCATCTGAATGCGACAACCCCTTTTTAATTTTAAAAATGGTGACAAATCCCGCAATTAATGATATAATCCGTATTAGTGAATTTTTCAATAGAGGTGATGGCTTGAAAAAATATAAATACAGCACAAAAAACATTGTTATTGCAATATCGTTCTCGGTGCTGTGGTGCGTGTTGGCATTTTATCTCATATTTGTATGTTCCAGAAATGGTTCTGTACTCGGAGCGGCAATGCTTTTTGGTATATCAATGGTGTGCCCTGCCGTATATGTAATTATATTATCTGTAAAGAGCAGGCACAATTTTGTTGAACTGCACGATGAGTACTTTACATATTCTGTTGACGGAGCAAAAGGACAGGTTGATTACAGCGATATTGCGGCAATAGTACTTCGCGGAAGTAAAAAAATTCGTTCTCTCAGTTCAATGAACGTTTACACAACAAAGAAAGAACAGCTTATTCCATTGAGCAACTCGTATGACGACTATAAGGAATTGTGGAAGGCGATTATTTTAAAATATAAAGAGAAAAATCCCGATACATATAGCGTGGATATAAAATTGGTTGAGATTTTGCATTTGACAAATGTTTAAGAATGACATCTCAAGACTGCTGTCAAGAGCGGGAGAAGATTAGAAACAGAAAGCGATAAGTAGAAAATAAATGCGTATTGGCTTAGGAGGTCATGATTTGAAGAAAAAGATAGAATTTGATTCAGGAAAGAAAGTGTTCCCGATAATCGTCAGCGTTATCGGTACCGCACTCATGCTCGCGATGTGGATAACGAGGCTCAATATGACAGCGGTCATCTGTGTGGGATTTTGCTGCATTGTGTCCGCGCTTATAGTTATCGGTATGTTTTTCAAGCGTCGACTTTATCTCGGCTTTCTTATCGGCTACTGCGCCGCGCTGTTCGGCGTTATCACTTATTACATAATTTTCGGCGCGGATGCGGGCTTCGGCGCGTTCACTTCCGGTCTTGCGGGATTTTCGAGCGCGGAGCATCCCTGGCTTACAGGCGAGGGTAATTTCTTCACCCGCCTGCTCGGCAATCTCCTGCTCGCCCTGCCGAGTATAGCCGTTATAGTCGGCGTTATTCTCTGCGTTGTGAAAATCGATAAAAAAGTTACTCTTCAAAAAGTACTCTCGCGTGTTCTCAGTGTGCTGCTCGTGTTCACGACCGTTGCGTTCGTGCTGACCATGAACCTGCGCTCGAAGCCCAACACCGAGCGTCTATGGGACGGTCAGGACGACTACCTCAAGGGGATAGACAAAAATAAAACAAAAGAGAATTCGCCCAATGTCCTGTTTATTCTCATGGACGATCTCGGCTACGGCGATGTCTCCGCAAACGGCGCGATATATGATACCCCGAACATCGACCGCATCGGCGAAGAGGGTGCGCAGTTCACGAATTTCTATTCGAGCTATTCCGTCTGCTCTCCTGCGCGTTTTGCCGCGCTCACCGGGCGCTATCCCTATCGCGGATATGCCGATAATGTCATATATCCGACCGTTGACACCTTCTCGCCCTTCGCCTCGACCCGTATATTCAACTCCGTTGAAATGGGCGGTAATGCCGACGGCATGCTCGGCGACGAGATAACCATAGCCGAGGCTCTCAAGGGAGCGGGCTATGCGACCGGCTGCTTCGGCAAGTGGCATCTCGGCGATTACGGCGAGTATCTGCCGACCAATCAGGGCTTCGATTATTTCTACGGCAGCCACTATGTCAACGATATGAACCCGTTCTACCATGTCCGTGAAGAGAACGGCGAATATGAAATTGCCCGCGGCACAGACGAGCTCAAGGACCAGGGCAACGCAACAAAGTGGATATATGAGGAAATGAACGATTGGATAACCGAGCAGGTCAAGCAGGGCGACGAGCCGTTCTTCGCGTTCTATGCAACTCCGTGGCCGCACGCGCCCGTGTATGTCGGCGATGAGTTCAAGGGCAAATCCGGCATGGGCACATATGTTGACTGCGTGACCGAGTTTGACTATTATCTCGGCAAGCTCTTTGATACTCTCGAAGAGCTCGGCGTCATGGATAACACAATAATAGTGTTCACCAGCGACAACGGCCCCGCGCTTCAGGGCTCTACAGGTGACCTTCGCGGCGGCAAATATCTCGCATATGAGGGCGGCCAGAAAGTACCGTTTATGATTCGCTGGGGCAACAACGGCGGTCTGTTCAAGGCGGGTTCGACTTATGATGAGTCCGCAACGCTCGTCGATCTGTTCCCGACTCTCGTTGAGATGTGCGGCATCACCGGAAACGGCGGAACGGAGAAGAACTATCTCCCCGCAGACCGCGTTATAGACGGCGTTTCGATGGTTCCCGTTTTCACTCAGAATAAAGTTATACACACTGCCGAAACCCCGATACTCCACATGAAGCGCGAAAAGCTCAAGGCTATCCAGTATGCTATACCGACTGCCGATATCCTTGCGCGCGATGAGTATAAGGACTATGATTTCGATGTTCTCAAGAATAATGAGTATGTCGTGTTCAAGTATTTCAAGAATATACAGAACGACAACTCCGCGTTCTTCGACAAATTCCGCAAGAACTGGCTGCATATCCTGACCGACGATGCGGGCGAGAACTACAACCGCACCCCGGCATATCCGACAATTGCCGACGAGATGCGCGACAGACTCGACGAAAAGATGAACGAGTTCAAAAATAACCGCCGAGGAATTATAGAAAACAGCTGATAGAAACGCCGCCGAACGGGTGAACAGTCCGCTCGGCGGTCGGAATATCTGGGGGTGAAATTTTGCCTGAACTTTCAATAATGATAAAGCCCGCGTCGAGCCTTTGCAATCTGCGGTGCGAATATTGCTTTTATCACGATGTTTCACAGATAAGAGAAGAGCATAACCTCGGCATTATGTCCGCCGAAACTTCAGACAGGCTCATAAAAAGCGCGCTCAGCTTCGCAAAAGGGGACAGCGTAGCTTTTGCGTTCCAAGGCGGAGAACCGCTGCTCGCCGGGATAGACTATTTCAAAGATTTTGCCGAGCGGGTCAAAAAATATAACCTGCGCGGCAGCTGCATATTTTTCAGTATACAGACCAACGGCTTATTAATAGATGAGCAGTGGGCGCGGTTCTTTCACGATGAACATTTCCTCGTGGGTCTGAGCCTTGACGGCGATATGGCGGCGAACCGCTTCAGAGTCGACGCCAACGGCACAAACAGATTCTATAAAATTCTCAATGCCGCTCAAATGCTGACGATGCACGAGGTCGATTTCAATATTTTGACCGTGCTCACTGGCTACGCTGCCGAGAATATCGACAGGATATATTCGTTCTTCAAGCGCAAAGGCTTCAAATATCTTCAGTTCATCCCGTGCCTGCGCCCGTTCGGTGACAAGAGCGAGAGCGAACTGTATATGACTAATGAGCAGTATGCGTATTTTCTGATACATCTGTTCAACGCCTATGTCAAAGACTACGTCCGCGGCGAATATATGAGTATCCGCCAGTTTGACAACTGGGTTCAGATGTATGTCGGCAGACAGCCCGAGCAGTGCGGCGTTTGCGGTCACTGTATGCATCAATTTGTAGTCGAGGGCAACGGCAATGTCTATCCGTGCGACTTCTATTGCCTTGACGAATGGCTGCTCGGCAACATAAATTCAGATGAGCTTGAAGCGATGGCAAATTCAAAGAAAGCCGCCGATTTTATCTGCGAGAGCCTGCCGGTCGATCCGAAGTGCAAGGCGTGCAGATATTATCCGCTCTGCCGCGGCGGCGGATGCAAGCGAAGCAGAGCCGACCGCGATTATTGCGAGGCGTATAAAAAATTCTTCTCCTCATGCCTGCCGCTGTTCCGCGTGTTTGTTGACGAAGCGAACAGATAAATAAACTCATTGCCCCGACAGTGTAATAAAAGCATTAAATCCTGCCCAGTTTTCATGGGTAGGATTTTGTGTTTGCGATACATGTGACAAATTAGGATTTATCTATCACTTGAGCCATAGCAAGGTAAAAGCAAGTGACTCAAATAATTTTTTATAATCAAGCTTTCAATAGCCGCGCCGCGGTGTTGCCATAGGTGGCTCGGTTGGCGGTTTGTAGGGGTCGGCGACTCGACGACCCTTTGATGCGTGAGCATCACGGCGTTTTCGGTATGGTGCAAGTGAAACAAGCTTTTAGTCGCTTTTGCTATATGGGCTTCAAAGCGGACGAACGAGGTTTGCAATTACGGTTGGTAAAATAAACTTTTGCAAAGATTTCGTGCCGCTGTCGGTACCATACGGGAATCCGGCTTCCCACCTCTTTTCCGGCAGGTACAGGAATTTCTGTTTTGGAAAAATAATTCCTGCCGTCAACGCGGTAGGTGACGAAGGCCATATCCCCTTTCTTTTTTGCGGAATGTGCGGCGGAAGATGCCTTTGTATGCAGATCGTCGGGGGACAGGGGGCGTATTCGGGTAATCGTAGCTATTGTTTTCCGGGAACGGGGCAGTATGGCAAGGAGACGGATTAGCTCTGCCAGGGCGAGAAAAAATAGCAGGATTCCGCCCAGGTAGCAGAGTTGGTTAACTGGATATCGCATCGTATACCCCTTTCACATCAATTCTTTTCTTTGAAATATCCGTATAGTTATCTCTGCGGAGACAAACAGCAGGAATGCACATACAGCCAGCAGGAGCAGGAAAACAAGCAGGACAGGAAGATGGTTCAGCCAACGCAGCTCCAGCAGATCGGTTTTCAGCAGGAGAGGAAGGAGGAAGCAGGAGGGCATAATCACCAACACCGGCACAAACTTGGAATTCTCGAAGCCGAACAGA
>OGYY01002958.1_pt1 | contig 11554 bp, 7 predicted proteins | sample 1576671 | NCBI WGS metagenome assembly OGYY01 (sample SAMEA3541593, study PRJEB24748) | human gut metagenome | biome: human gut; feature: human-associated habitat; material: faeces | place: China | collected 2012 | reverse complement strand
CTCGAACCCCGGACCTTGGGATTAAGAGTCCCCTGCTCTACCAACTAAGCTAACGGTCCAAGTAAACACACTATGTCAAACAGCTGCGCGATGGGGTGGGTGAAGGGATTCGAACCCTCGACCTCCAGAGCCACAATCTGGCGCCCTAACCAACTAGGCCACACCCACCAAGGCGCGAGTAAGTATTATACGCACTTCCAAAATCTGTGCAACCCCCTTTTCGAAACTTTTTTCGAAAAGGTTTTTGAAACCGCCTAGCGCTTGGTTTGCAAGTTCATCCGAGAGCTTCGCTTCCGCTATCGAACTCAACCGATTATGCATCAGCTGAACAGGGGCAGCCCATTCTGGAGACGAAGGCTGAAGCCCACCTGATTCGCGCGAGCTCGTCCGGGCGCTTCGCTTCCGCCATTGCCCAGAATCGGCATCCACGACCAAGTTTGAGGAGTTCCCTTCCAAGGGCAAATGCCGAATGCCCTCCGACGCGATAGGAGGCGTTCGCGTAAAGGGGCCGGTTATCTTGCATCAAATCGGATCGCAGCGTTGCCATGAACGAAAGCCGCGCCAAGCATACATCGCCGCAACGCCTCGCAATGCATGCTTCGCATCCGCTATATGCGGCACGTTATATCCTCCATATAAGGCAATGGTGTTAGGAGCCTCAGCCACCTTCCCCGATCAACCATCGAGCCATTTACCCCGGCTTTGCATCAACTCATCTAAAACACCGCATAACACGGCGAGCGCACATGGCGAAACCACCATCTCGCGTTCGCCTTCAACGGCAGGGGCTTATAGAACATAGCGGCAAAGGCGATATGACGACACGCAAATTTTTGTGCAAATGCACTACGGTCACATGCCGTTAACCAAATAGAAGCTACCGCTCGGGTTACAATATGGTCATTCCCGTTGAATACTTGGAGACACCCATATGGAGACATTCCTGCTTATATTGCTTATGCTCGCCGCTGTTCTGGCATCGTCGGTGATTGACCAGCTTGTACCTAAAGTGTCATCACCGCTTATCCAAATCGGCCTAGGCCTTGCCATCGCCGTGGTCGCAGGACGGCAAATCGATCTGCTGTTCGACGAATCGGAGCTATTCTTAGTCTTGTTCATCGCCCCGCTGCTGTTCCATGAGGCGAAAGAAGCCAAGAAAACGGAATTGTGGCGCAACAGACGCTCTATCTTGTCGCTGGCAATCGGCTTGGTCCTGGCGATTATCGTTGCCGTGGGCTTTTTCGTGAACGCCATGATCCCCTCCATTTCGCTTGCCGCGGCGTTCGCGCTGGGCGCGGCGCTTGGCCCTACCGACCCCATCGCCGTATCGGCCGCATCGAAAGATGCCGACATCAGCCCGCGATGCAAAGCGCTCCTTAAGGGCGAATCCCTTATCAACGATGCCTCGGGTATCGTAGCCTTTCAATTCGCCATAGCCGCGGCTATGACCGGCGCCTTCTCGCCCGCTCACGCCATTGGCGAGTTTCTGCTGGAGTTTGTGGGCGGCATCGCGTTCGGCTTGATACTCGGAGTCATCGGCAACGGTATCGTTCGCCTCGTGCGATCCTGGGGCCTTGAGAACACCACGTTCCATGTTCTGTTCGAGGTATTCACCCCGTTCATCGTGTTTCTAGCCGCCGACCAGCTCGGCGGTAGCGGCATCCTGGCAGTAGTTGCCGCCGGCCTGGTCAACGTCATCTCGCCTCGCACCGCCGGACCCTCGGTGTCCCGTCTGAACATCGTCTCCACCAGCGTATGGCGCGTGATCTCCTTCACGCTCAACGGCATCGTGTTCGTGTTGCTGGGAACGCAGCTGCCGCGCGCCATGCAAACCACCTGGAGCAACGTGGCCATCTCGAACTGGACGTTGCTCATATACGTGCTGACCATCAGCTTGATCCTTATCACCGTTCGCTTCGTATGGGTGCTGCTGATGGAGCGCGTGCACCACCGACATGTCGCAAAGCGCAACGAGAAAGCCGCGAAAGAAAAGAACATCGCACCCGAGCCGCGCAAGTCGCTTGCCCATGACGTGCATTCCGCCGCCATCATGACGCTTGGAGGCCCGAAAGGCACCGTTACCCTGGCGGTGATTCTCACCATCCCACAAGCTATCGCGCAACGTCAGCTGATCCTGTTCTTGGCGTGCGGCGTGATCGTGGTCACGCTTTTGCTCGCCACCTTCATGGTTCCGATCCTTGCCCCCCAAAAGAAACGCGATAATACCGAACAGCTTGAACGCGATGTCCAAGCAAACCTTGATATCCTTCGCGTCGTGATCGAGGAGCTGTCCGCCCGACAAACACCGGAAACGCGCGCAGCAACGCAGATCGTTGTTCGCCAATACAACGACCGCATCAAAAGGATCAAAGAGCTCAATGGCATAGAAGATGAGCCCAACATGAAGCTGCGCCTGCGCACGCTGGCCTGGGAACGCGAATTCGCTCGAAACCTTATCGATGCCGACGAGGTGGATCGTTTCGCTGGATATCAGTACCTCATGCGCCTTGCACGCATGGAAGAACTGATCATGCACCAACACTCCGTGCGCGCAAACCTCCGACAGCATTTCGTACGATGGAGGACGTTCGGCAGACGCAGCTTGCAGGAAATCGTCCATAAGGTTCCCGGAGCCGAACTAAGCGAGACCACGCAAGCAACAAGAGCCCTGCAAATCAAATGCTACGAGCATGTGGTAGACAAACTTCATGAAGAGCTGGCTGGAAACTCCCCCGCCAATGCCGAGGACATCTCGAAGCTGCTCATCGAATATCAGCGCTTGCTGAGAACGCTGCGCGCTGCCGCCCCTTCCATCACCACGTTCACGACAACGCAAGATAAAAGCGCCGACGTCGAACGACTTGGCTTGGAAATCGAGCTTGAGCAGATCCAGACCCGCTACGACGATGGCGAGCTTTCCCGCGTAGCGGCAAAGCGTCTGCGAGAGAACGTCAACCTCATGCAAATGGACCTGGAGGACAACGTCTAGAATAAGTTTTGGTAGTTAACCTATGTCAACTACCAAAACTTGACACACAATTTGTCCTATAAGTCGTGGTTTACCGCCTCTTGCGCTAAGGGTGCAGAGGGTAGGCTAAAGCTAGAATAAAATGGCCGCCCAAAAGGGCGGCCATTTTACTGAGCAGTTGAGCTCAATGAAAGCCTACATGCGCTCGGGAGCGGACACACCGATAAGATCGAGCGTCAAAGCCAATACCGTACGCGTTGCATCGGCAAGAGCCAAACGGGCGTTTTGAATGGCGGGATCTTCGCCGACGATATGACAATTGGTATAGAACTGATGGAACAAGCCGGCAAGCTCCTGCGCATAATGCGTCAAGCGGAACGGAGCACGGTCGCGCGCTGCCAGGGCCACAAGCTCGCCAAAGTCATCCATCTTGCGCATAAGGGCGATCTCGGACTCGTGCGTGAGCACGCTAAGGTCGACATCTGCGGGGATGACCTTTGCAGCCAGCTCATCAGCAGACAGCGACTCGGCACCTTCGCCAGCTGCCTTGCGCAAAACAGAGCAAATGCGCGCATGAGCATACTGCACGTAGTACACCGGGTTGGAGTTGTCCTTCTTCTTGGCAACCTCGATATCGAAGTCGATAGGCTGATCGGAGGAACGCGAGAGCATCAGGAAGCGCGTAGCGTCCACGCCAACTTCATCGATAAGCTCAGCGAAAGTGACCATCTCGCCCGTACGCTTGGACATACGCACAGCTTCGCCATCGCGGAACAGGTTGACCAGCTGTCCCAGCACGACCTCAAGCGCGCCAGGATAGCCCCATGCGGCAAGCATGGCCTCGCAGCGGCGGATGTAACCGTGATGATCGGCACCCCACAGGTCGATCAGGTGGTCGAACCCACGCTGCATCTTATCGTAGTGGTAGGCCACATCGGACATGAAGTACGTGTATTCGCCGTTTTCCTTGAGCAGAACACGGTCCTTATCATCGCCGAAATCGGTGGAACGGAACCAGGTGGCGCCATCCTTGTCGTACAGGTAACCCTTCTCGCTCATGATCTCAAGAGAGCGGGAGACGGGCGACGTGCCGTTTTCGTCGACCTCGTAAAGGCTGCGCTCGCTAAACCAGGTATCGAACGTGGTACCAAAACCGGTGAGGGTTTCACGGATAAGATCGAGCATCTCCTGATAAGCGATTTCACGGAACGCCTCTATGCGCTCCTGGTCGCTGACGCTCTCCCACTTGTTGCCATCGCGATGCCCTGGGCGATATCCTTCACATAGCCGCCGCCATAGCACTTCTCAGGCATCTCGATATCGTGACCAAGCAACTGCATATAGCGAACGGAAACCGAATTACCGAAGACATCCATCTGAACGCCATGGTCGTTGATGTAATACTCTTCGGATACCTGATAACCCGCATGACGCATAACGCGCGCAATGGCATCGCCAAGCGTTGCCCAGCGGCCATGACCGACATGCATCGGACCCGTAGGATTGGCAGACACATACTCAAGGTTGACGTTACGAGGAGTACCTTCAGGCAACGTACCCTTGCCGAAGTCGAAACGCTCTGCACGCACACGAGCAGCAACAGACTGGAACGCGGAAGGCGTCAACTTAATGTTGATGAAACCAGGACCTGCGATCTCGACAGATGCGATCATATTGTTTTCGGGCAGATGATCAACGATAATCTGCGCAATCTCGCGCGGATTTTTATGGGCCAGCTTTGCCGTACGCATGGCAACGGTCGAAGCCCAATCGCCATTGGATAGGTCGCGAGGACGCTCAAGTGCCGGAGCAGGACGCTCGGCCAGCTCCAGCGTTGCGTCGTCACAAGCAGCGGCAATGGAAGCCGCAATGAGGTTTTCCAGTTCTTCGCGAATTTGCATGTTGATAAAACTTCCTTAAGCTAGCACCGAATACATAGTTCTGCATCTTACCATGCTTGTCCCAACAATCCGATATGCAGTCGCCAGGCAACACGGTAAACCGAAAACCAAAAGCTCCCCCGCATATGCGAGGGAGCTTTCAGGCCTTGCCCAAAGATCAAATCTTGAACAAAGGCAAAGGCTTTAGGAGGTGCGACAGGGCATGCGCACGCACTGTCGCGAGTAAGCGATTGTCTGGGTTTCCATTCGCGATGAGCAAACGAACGAAACCATGGGACCGAGAACAATCAAGGATGAGCTCAAAACGCAAGTTGTACGCTATTCAGAATCATCATCGTTCATTCTCCATGTTTGCTGCACCGTGCTCAAATAGACATGATTACGGGAAGGATCAGCAAACAATGCCAGTCATCGAATTAAGCAACGATGACGGTGCCCGTCTTGCCTTCGATACCGGCAGCGGCGCACTCGAGCGACGTGATGAGCGCCTTGCCCTCGGGGTACTTCTCGACGTACTCGATGCAGGCCTCGACCTTGGGCAGCATGGAGCCCGGGGCGAACTGGCCCTGCTCGATGTACTCGCGGGCCTGGGAGACGGTCATCTCGGAGATCTGCTCCTGCTCGGGCGTGTTGAAGTTGATGCACACCTTCTCCACGGCGGTGAGGATCACGAGCATGTCGGCGCCGAGCTCGGAGGCCATGAGCGCGCTGGAGCGGTCCTTGTCGATGACCGCGGGGGTGCCCACGTAGCCGTCCTCGGTCTCGAAGACCGGCACCCCGCCGCCGCCGGTGGACACGACGATGTAGCCGTTGTCCACGAGGTCCTTCACGGCGTCGAACTCGACGATGCGCTCGGGCTTCGGGGAGGCGACGACCTGACGCCAACCGCGGCCGGCGTCCTCCTTGAAGGTCCAGCCGGTCTCAGCGGCCTTGGCCTTGGCCTCTTCCTCGGTCATGAAGGCGCCGACAGGCTTGGTGGGGTTCTGGAACGCCGGATCCTCGGGGTTCACGACGGTCTGGGTGATGACGTTGGCGACGGAGCGGTCGATGCCGCGGGCCTTCAGGTCGTTCAGGATGGCCTGGGACAGCTGATAGCCGATGTAGCCCTGGGACATTGCGCCGGCCTCGGGGAAAGGCATCTCCGGGGTCTTGCCGTCGTTGGCGGCGGCGTAGGCGAAAGCGTTGTTGATCATGCCGACCTGGGGGCCGTTGCCGTGGGAGACGACGACGTTCACGCCATCGGCGATCATGTCGACGATGTGCTTTGCGGTGTTCTTCACCAGCTCGAGCTGCTCCTGCGGGCTGTTGCCAAGAGCGTTGCCGCCGAGGGCGATAACTACGGAAGGACCGTCACCTTTTGCGTAGGGCATGATTGCCTCCTTTTTAGGAATAAAAAAGCCAACCCATTGAAATGGGACGAAAAATCGTCATAGGTTGGCAAGGAATTTCGATGCAATTCGTTGCGCCGCCACGGGGGCGGCGCAACGGAGAGTTTGGAACCTAGAGACTTAGCTCAGGGTTGCGTACATGACAGCCTTGATGGTGTGCATGCGGTTCTCGGCCTCGTCGAAGACCTTGGACTGCTTGGACTCGAAGACAGCGTCCTCGACCTCCATCTCGGTGACGCCGAACTTCTCGGCGATCTCGGCACCGGTGGTGGTGTTGGTGTCGTGGAAGGCCGGCAGGCAGTGCAGGAAGATGGCGGAAGGATCGGCCATGGCCATGAGCTCGGTGGTGACGCGATAGGGCTCGAGCTGGTTGATGCGCTCGGTCCAAACCTCGTCCGGCTCGCCCATGGAAACCCAAACGTCGGTGTAGATGACGTGGGCGCCGGTGCAGGCCTCCTTGGGATCCTGGGTGAGGGTGATGGTGCAGCCGTTGGCCTCGGCGATGGGCTTGCAAGCCTCGATGACATCGTCAGCGGGCATGCACTCCTTGGGACCGCAGGCAACAAAGTTCATGCCGAGCTTGGAGCAGACAACCATCAGGGAGCGGGCAACGTTGTTCTTGGCATCGCCCATGAAGACCAGGGTCTTGCCCTTGATGTCGTAGTTGAAGTTCTCCTGGACGGTCAGGATGTCGGCGAGCATCTGGGTGGGGTGCCACAGGTCGGTCAGGCCGTTCCACACCGGAACGCCGGACTTAGCGGCGAGCTCCTCGACGTCTTCCTGATCGAAGCCGCGGAACTCGATGCCGTCATACATACGGCCCAGAACGCGGGCGGTGTCCTCGATGGACTCCTTCTTGCCCATCTGGGACGAACCGGGATCCAGATAGGTGACGCCCATGCCCAGGTCCATACCGCCGACCTCGAAGGCGCAGCGGGTGCGGGTGGAAGTCTTCTGGAACAGCAGGACGATGTTCTTGCCCTCAAGGTAGCGGTGCGGCGTGCCGGTGCGCTTGAGATCCTTGAAGTTCTTGGCGAGGGCGAGCATGTACTCGATCTCCTCGGTGGTGAAGTCGAGCAGGCGCAGGAAGCTGCGGCCGGAGAGGTTAACACCCATGTGCGTATCCTTTCATATATTAGTAGGTGCCGTGCATCGCATATGCGACAGGCAGTAAGTATGACGGCACACCACGACAGATGCGCCGTCAATTTAGATCAGAACTTAGAGGTCCTCACGCCAGAAGGGCATGCTCATGCAGCGCGGGCCGCCACGGCCGCGGGAGAGCTCAGCGGAGGGAACAACCAGAAGGTCCAGGCCCTCCTTGTAGAGCACGTCGTTGGTGACGGTGTTGCGAGCATAGACGCAGATCTTACCGGGGGCGACGGCCAGCGTGTTGGAGCCGTCGTTCCACTGCTCGCGCGCAGCCGCGATGGGATCGCCGCCGCCGCAGGGGATGAGCTTGATCTGGTCGACGCCGGTAGCGTCCTCGAGGATGTGCTCGAGAGTGTCGGAGATCTCCTTGATCTTGACGTCGCCGGGGGTGGTGCCGGGGGTGAGCTCGTACACCTTCAGGGTGCCCATGATGGCCGGATGAATGGTGAACTTATCGACATCGATCTGGGTGAAGACGGTGTCGAGGTGCATCATGGCGCGGTTGTTGGGGATGTCGAAGGCGAGGATGCGGTCGACCTTGGAATCGCTGTTCCAGAAGATGTTCTGGGCCATGACGTCGATGGCGGCAGCCTGGGTGCGCTGGGAGATGCCCACGGCCAGGGTGTGCTCGTTGATGTTGAGCACGTCGCCGCCCTCGGTGTGGAACGCGGCATCGCGACGGAAGTACAGGGAGACGTCCTTGTAATCCGGGTGATACTTGAAGATGTACTTGCCGTACAGGGTCTCGCGGTTGCGGGTGACGGAGTACATACGGTTCAAGCAAACGCCGTTGCCAACCACCGCGAACGGGTCACGGGTGAAGTACAGGTTGGGCATGGGGTCGATGATGAGGTCGGACTCGGAGTCGGAGTTGACCAGGGAGTCCAGGGTGGTGGAGGCGTGAAGCGGCATATCGATCTCAGCCTTGGTGAGACCAGCCATGGTCTTCTGGACAAACTCCAGGTTATCGGTGATGGAGTTCAGCTTCTCGCGAACAACCTTGGGCATCTCCTGGCCCTTGATGCCAGCCTCGGCGATGTACTGGTCGAGGAACTCCTCGCGGGCCTCGGGCACGGTGTCGAACACCTCGGCGACCAGCTTCTCAAGATAGAGAACCTCGACGCCCTGATCCCTCAGAATCTGAGCAAAGGTGTCGTGCTCCTCCTGAGCGACCTCGAGGAAGGGAACGTCGTCGAACAACAGACGCTCGAGCTCGAAGGGCGGCAGGTTCAGGAGCTCCTCGCCGGGCCTGTGCAGGCAGACCTTCTTAAGGGCGCCAATCTCACTGGGGACGTGCAGACCTTTCGTCATTGTGCCTCCTACCTTTCTTCCTAGGAATCGCAGACGCGACTCCTTGATCACGTTTCTCCCCCACATGAGGGGGTTCCGCTTGGACAACTAGATTTATATCCAATTTGGCAAGCTTTGTCACCGTCACCCGCCAGCGGTATCAAAGTGGTTGGGAACGGTATATTTCCAACGTATTACCAGATAGCTACTTTCACAAATTAAAGCGTTTTACGTGCGAAAACCGTATTACCTAAAGAAAGAAGTATTTTTCAGTCTGGAATTGATAGTCATATTTTTTGAATATGTATCACCTCTTTATGAATATCGGCTTTGAATCGCCACGCTTTTCATCGTCTTTAGGCATATACATATAGAAGATATTTTTATACATAAATATTTGCTTCGTAACCGTTGGCGGGTCTAAGGATACCGCTCGGCTGGAGAAGTCCGTCGCCCCACATTCGTAAGGGCTTCATTAAGGTTTGGAAGTTGCAGGCCAACCGAGATGACTGACGCATTATATATAAGGATGGATAATTGACGGTATCTCGCACCAACTTGGATGAGGAGCTTCACACATGGCGCAGAAGGGCACAAAGAAAACCGGCAAGAACGGCAAGGGGATCTCCGCGGCGGACCGCCACGACTTCTCCTATACGCAGAACAGGGAGCTTTCCTGGCTCCAGTTCGACAATCGCGTGCTCGATGAGGCGTTCGACACCACCGTCCCGCTGTTCGAGCGACTCAAATTCGTCTCCATTTTCGAAAGCAATCTGGACGAGTTCTTCATGGTGCGCGTCGGCGGCCTATCAGACCTCGCCACGCTCAAGCACCAGCCCGTCGACAATAAAAGCAACCTCACCCCTGCCCAGCAGATCGACCGCATCTTCGCCGCGCTGCCGCCCCTGCTCGACCGCGTCAGCACCGCGTTCGGTGCAATCGAGTCCCAGCTTGCGCGGCACGGCATCGTCCGAATCGCACCGAATGCCCTCGAAGGCGAGGACCGCACCTTTGTGGAGGCATTCTTCCGCTCATACGTCTCCCCCATCATCTCCCCGCTGGTGGTTGACCCGCGCCACCCGTTCCCCAACCTTAGGAACGGCGCGCTCTACATAGTCAGCTCCCTTGAGGGCATGGACGAGGAAGGGCTGATGGGCCTCATCGAGATTCCCTCTTCCCTCCCCCGCATACTGCAGATTCCCTCGCAGACCCCAAGCGATACCTATCGCTATATCCTGCTCGAGGACGTGGTCATGGCGTGCCTGGACGGCTGCTTTGGCTCCTATCTGCCGCAGGACGGCGCCGTGATACGCGTCATCCGCAACGCGGACATCGACCCGGACGGCGAGGGCGTAGAGGAGGACGAGGACTATCGCCAGCACATGAAGCGCATCCTCAAAAAGCGCCTGCGCCTTCAGCCGGTGTGCCTCACCGTCAACGGCGAGCTCGACAAGGCGTCGCTGAAGCTCATCCGCCACGCGCTCGAGCTTCCCAATAAGGCCGTATTGCCCGTCAACTACCCCCTTGACCTTGGCTTTGTCTTTGGCTTGGAATCGCATATGCCGCAGGCGGAGCGCGCCGAGCTCTTGTTCACCCCCTTCGTCCCGCAGCTCGATCCCGCGATAGACCCCAACCGCCCGCTGCGCGACCAGGTGCTCGAGGGCGATAAACTGCTGTTCTATCCGTACGAGTCCATGACGCCGTTCCTCGACCTGGTGCATCAGGCCGCCAACGACAACGAATGCATCTCCATCCGCATCACGCTCTACCGCGTGGCCAAGCAGTCCCGCCTGTGCGAATCGCTGATCTCTGCCGTCGAGAACGGCAAGGAAGTCACCGTCTTGATGGAGCTTCGCGCCCGCTTTGACGAGGCCAACAACATCGAGTGGGCGGAGCGTTTGGAAGAGGCCGGATGCACCGTCATCTACGGCTCCGAGGGCTTTAAGTGCCACTCAAAGATTTGCCAGCTCACGTACCGCCGCGGCATGGCCATAGAGCGCATCACGCTGCTGGGTACCGGCAACTTCAACGAGAAGACCGCCAAGCTTTACTCGGACTTTATGCTCATGACCGCGCACCCCGGCATCGGCGAGGACGCCAACCTGTTCTTCCAGAACCTTTCGCTGGGCAACCTCAACGGCGACTACCGCTACCTGGGCGTAGCGCCCGCGGGCCTCAAGCCCCTTATCATGACCGGCCTCAACCGCGAGATCGAACGCGCACGCGCAGGCGAGCCCGCGCGCGTCTTCTTCAAGCTCAACTCGCTCACGGACCGCGAGGTCATCGACAAAATCTCCGAGGCGAGCCGTGCCGGCGTACACGTGGAGATGATCATCCGCGGCATTTCCTGCCTGCTGCCGGGAGTGCCCGAGAAAACTGAAAACGTGCAGATCCGCTCGATTGTCGGCAGGTTCCTGGAGCACGCGCGCGTATACGCGTTTGGCGAGGACGCGGACACCATCTACCTCTCGTCCGCCGACATGATGACCAGAAACACCGAGCACCGCGTCGAGATCGCCTACCCGCTGCTGGACGCGGACGTTCGCGCGGCCGTCCGCGGTTACATGGACGCCCAGCTGGCAGATAACGTCAAAGCTCGTCGCCTCACCCCGTCCGGCACCTGGGCCAGCATCGCCAAGACTCCGGGCGAGGTGCCTTTCAACTCTCAGGAGTTCCTGCTTGCCCAGGCCTATAAGGATGCCGAGAACGCAGAGGAGATCCAGCGAAAGGCGGCAAAGCAGCGCTGCGCGGCCAACCAGCCCAAGATCGAGAAGAAGGTCGCCGCCGCGTTCAGGACGGTCCCCTCGCAGGAGGCTGCGGTCGAGGACGTCGCGCCCGCGACCGCAGCGCCCGCC
>OGYY01002955.1_pt1 | contig 11560 bp, 13 predicted proteins | sample 1576671 | NCBI WGS metagenome assembly OGYY01 (sample SAMEA3541593, study PRJEB24748) | human gut metagenome | biome: human gut; feature: human-associated habitat; material: faeces | place: China | collected 2012 | reverse complement strand
TACGCTCCTCCTCTTAGTCAATTTATTATATAACAATATACTGGTTCTACGCTCTTGAACAACATTTCTTGATTTTATTGCACTTTTTAATGCCTACTTGGTCATTTATGCTTAATGACATGAACTTGGCACACTTCTGCGATTTACAGGGAAATCTACCCATGTTAAAATGATACTGTCAAAATTATATGTAGCGAAACGCAGCTTTCCAGGGAATGCCTCTTCTCTGGTGCAAGCTGCGTTTTTTAGTGCATGGAAAGGAGTATCACAACTAAATATGGAATAAGCGTTCCTCCGTATTGACCGGACTGAAACTTTTATGAGGCAGGAAAACTATAAGCCAGGGCAAAGTGAAAGATCTCACTTTGCCCTCTTTTTATGAAGGAGGTTCATTTACTTGAAAAACCATGTACACAAAGAAGCCCCACCGGGCATGAAACATCATCGGAACTATGGAAAATATCTCTACACTGCCTTCCTTGTCTTCACTCTGATTGCCTGTAATGTACAACCAGTTATGGCTGCTACCATCTGGGACAAAGCTTCAGAAATCATGAAAGACGTATATAACCAGATTATCCTGATCTCCACCATTGCGGCGGTTGTAACTGCATCGGTTGCTTTGCTTTTGATGAATTTTTCCAAATCCGGAAAAACCGTGGATGAAATGGATGAGATGGCGCAAAATGCAGCCAGCCAGTACCACATTGAGATACGCGAGCGTGGAGGCATCCGGGAATATATCCACGGCTCCCAGATCGACTATCATCCTGTGCCAAGAAAAGAGATTGCATTGTTAAAGGCCAGCCAGGGAGCCCTTTCCTGGCCTTTTGGCTTTTTGAAAAAACAGCCTTATACTTTTGCATACAGCATGGCGTATGATGAAGAGAAGTTAAACGAAGCAGTGGAAGAGTTACACTGCATGAAGCAGATGGAAGCTCCGGAGGATGCGAAAATTGAATTTACCGGAAACACCTGCCAGCTGGTAAAAGAAAAAAAGGGAACCCAGATTGACAGGGAAAACCACGACGAGGTCGTCGAAAACGGCATGGTTCGAGAGGACGAGCGCACCGATGGTGTAGGTCTTCCCGTCCAGCTCCACCTGCCGGGATGCCGACCCGATGCCGCCTTTCAGGCCGTGGCAGCGCATCCCGCGCCCGGCTCCGACGGCACCCTCGGCAAAATCGGCCCGGCAGTCGGCCAACGCGGCAAAGACATGCTCTTCGGTCACATGCAGGCCCCGGATGTCGTTCAGGCCGCTGTCGTTGCACTCGCAGACGACCGGGTTCACGCTGCCGGTAGTCTCGCAAATATCCGGATTACGCTGCAGCATATACTTCACCAGTGCCGTCTCCACGGTGCCCACACTGAGGGTATTGGTGAACAGGATCGGCGTTTCCAGCGTCCCCAGCTCGTCGATCTGGACCAGGCCGGTCGTCTTGCCGAAGCCGTTGATGACATGGCTGGCCGCCAGCACCTTATCGTGGAACACATCGCCCGGATGCGGCAGCAGAGCCGTCACGCCGGTCTGGACATTGCCGTCCGCCAGTGTGCAGTGCCCCACCGTCACGCCCGGCACATCGCTGATCTTGTTCCGGGGGCCGTGCGGCAGTCTGCCGACCCGGAAGCCCCATTTGTTCGTTTCGATTCCCATTGCAGCATCCTCCTTTGGACCAGTGCTCTTATTTTTCGTGTTTCACCCGCTCCATGGCCCCCAGGTCATACGGCGTGTTCTGGTAGACATAATAGTTCAGCCAGTTCTCATACAGCAGGTGCGCATGGGCGCGCCAGCGGAAGAGGGGCGGCTGCTCCGGATCATCGCCGGGGTAGTAGTTCTTCGGGATGGCGATGGGCAGGCCCTTTGCCACATCCCGCTTGTACTCCGCATCCAGCGTGTACTTATCATACTCCGGGTGGCCGGTCACGAAGATCTGCCGCCCGTTTTCGGTGCTCATGAGGAACGGCCCGGCCTCGTCGCTCTCGGCAAGGATGCGCAGTGCTTCGCAGCGGTCCACATCCGCACGGGAGATACCGGTGTGGCGGCTGTGGGGGGCGTAGAACACCTCATCAAAGCCGCGGACCAGCGGGTTCGACGGGCGGGTGACCCGGTGCTCGAACACGCCGAACATCTTCTGGGGCAGGATCTCCTTCCGGACGCCGTAGTGATAGTACAGGCCCGCCTGTGCGCCCCAGCAGACATGCAAAGTGGAGTAGACATTCGTCTCGCTGAAGTCCATGATCTCGCACAGCTCCGGCCAGTAATCCACCTGTTCAAACGCCATCGTCTCCACCGGTGCGCCGGTGATGATCATACCATCGTAGCGGTTGTTCTTCACTTCATCGAAGGTCTTGTAAAAGGCCTCCAGATGCGCCGTGGAGACATGGGTGGCCGCGTGGCTGGCCGTCTGGAGCAGCGTCATGTGGACCTGCAGCGGCGTGTTGGCCAGCAGCCGGGCGATCTGGGTCTCGGTGGCGATCTTGGTCGGCATCAGATTCAGGATCAGGATCTCCAGCGGGCGGATATGCTGGGAGGCCGCCCGCTCCCGGTGCATGACGAAGACATTCTCCTCATAGAGGGCGTCGTAGGCGGGGAGCGTTTTGGGGATGATCAGGGGCATGACGATTTCTCCTTCGGGATCAGATTTTGTCGAGTGCCTGTGCGATATCCGCGATCAGGTCCTCGCTGCTTTCCAGACCGCAGCTCATCCGGACCAGCTCGGCCGGCACACCGGCAGCCTTCAGCTGCTCGTCGGTCATCTGGCGGTGGGTGCTGGAAGCCGGGTTCAGGCAGCAGGTGCGGGCGTCGGCCACATGGGTCTCGATGGCGGCCAGACGCAGAGACTTCATAAAGATGCTGGCGGCTTCGCGTCCGCCGGCCAGGCCGAAGGACACCACACCGCAGCTGCCGTTGGGCAGGTACTTTTCGGCCAGCGCATGGTAGGGGCTGGACTCCAGACCGCAGTAGTTCACATACGCCACCTTGGGGTGTGCTTCCAGGAACTTTGCCACGGCCATGCCGTTGTCGCAGTGGCGCTGCATCCGGACATGCAGGCTTTCCAGACCGAGGTTCAGCATGTAGGCGTTCATGGGCGACTGCATGGAGCCGAAGTCGCGCATCAGCTGGGCCGTGGCCTTGGTGATGAAGGCCCCCTCTTTGCCGAAGCGCTCGGCGTAGGTGATGCCGTGATAGCTGTCATCCGGGGTGCACAGACCGGGGAACTTTTCGGCGTGGGCCATCCAGTCGAATCTGCCGCTGTCCACGATGGCACCGCCCAGAACCGCTCCGTGGCCGTCCATGTACTTGGTGGTGGAATGGGTCACGATGTCCGCCCCCCACTCGAACGGGCGGCAGTTGACCGGGGTCGGGAAGGTGTTGTCCACGATCAGCGGCACCCCATGCGCGTGTGCGGCGTTTGCAAACTTTTCAATGTCCAGCACGGTCAGGGCAGGGTTGGCGATGGTCTCGCCAAAGACGACTTTGGTGTTGGGCTGGAAAGCGGCGTCCAGCTCTTCCTCGCTGCACAGCGGGTCTACGAAGGTCGCGGTGATGCCCATCTTCTGCATGGTGACGGAGATGAGGTTGAAGGTGCCGCCATAGATGGTGCTGGACGCCACGATGTGGTCGCCCGCCTCACAGAGATTGAACAGCGCGAAGAAGTTGGCGGCCTGACCGCTGCTGGTCAGCATCGCGGCCGTGCCGCCCTCCAGCTCGCAGATCTTCTTGGCCACCAGGTCGCAGGTAGGGTTCTGCAAACGGGAATAGAAATAGCCGTCGGCCTCCAGGTCGAACAGCTTGCCCATATCCTCGCTGGTGGCGTATTTGAAGGTGGTGGACTGGATGATGGGGATCTGGCGGGGCTCGCCGTTGCCGGGCATATAACCGCCCTGCACACAGATGGTATCACGGTTCATTGTTACATACTCCTTTACTGGGTTGGTCGGAATAGCACAATTCCCCGCCGGAAGACAGACCTCCGGCGGGGAATTGAAACGTTAAATTTTTCCCTGCCGAAGGGCAGCTTTTTTTACTTGCGCAGCCGCTTATCGCTTCGGGTGGCCCACAGGGTGCCGGCGGTCTGGAAGACCTGCACCAGCAGCACCAGCAGGATGACGCAGACGATCATGATGTTCGTCTGGTAGCGGTAGTAGCCATAGGACAGTGCGATCTTGCCCAGACCGCCGCCGCCGATGACACCGGACATGGCCGAGTAGCCCAGAATGGTGGTCAGTGCGGTGGTCATGCTGGAGATCAGGCCGGGCAGGCATTCCGGGATCATCACCTTGGTAATGATCTGGAACGGCGTTGCGCCCATGCTCTGGGCCGCTTCCACCACGCCCTCGTCCAGCTCGCGCAGGCTGGTCTCCACCAGACGCGCCACGAACGGGAAGGCCGCGACCACCAGCGGCACGATGGTGGCTTTGGTGCCGACCGTCGTGCCCACGATGAGGCGGGTCAGCGGGAAGACGCAGATCATCAAAATCAGGAACGGAACGCTGCGCAGGATGTTGATGATGATATTCAGCAGGTGCATCAGCCAGCCGGGCAGGGGCAGAACGCCGTCCTTATCCCCGGCCACGAGCAGGACGCCCAGCGGCAGGCCGATGACCAGCGAAAAGGCCGTGGAGAGCACCGTCACATAGAACGTCTCCCAGATGGCAAAACCATAATCTGCAATGCTCATTCGCCGGTCACCTCCTCCACCGTCACACCGGGCTGGCTGCGCATGTAGGCAGCCGCCTGTTTTGCTTCTTCTGTGTCTTTGGGCAGCTTGAGCAGCATGCTGCCGTAGCACTGGCCGCTCAGGTCGCGGGTATCGGCGCTGAGCACACTGACCAGGATGCCCTTTTCTGCCGCGAGGCTCGCCACCAGCGGCTTTGCAGCAGACGAGCCGTTGAAGGTCACACGGACCACATGGTCGTCGGGCGCGAAGCTCGACAGGTCACGGGCCGCGCTGCCGCCGTTGGGTGCCACCAGACGCCGGGCCGCAGCGGTCCTGGGGTTGGCGAAGATCTCCTTCACCTCGCCCAGCTCGACCACCACGCCGCCGTCCAAAATGGCAACGTGATCGCAGATCTCTTCCACAACGCTCATCTGGTGGGTGATGACCACCACCGTGATGCCCAGCTTCCGGTTGATATCCTTGATAAGGGTCAGGATGGAGTGCGTGGTGTTGGGGTCCAGCGCACTGGTGGCCTCGTCGCAGAGCAGGACTTTGGGATTCGTCGCCAGTGCACGGGCAATGGCGATGCGCTGCTTCTGGCCGCCGGACAGCTGGGCCGGGTAGGCGTTGGCCTTGTCGGGCAGGCCCACCATCTCCAGAAGTTCGCGGGCGCGCTTTTCGGCGTCGGCCTTCTTCACCCCGGCCAGCTCCATGGGGAAGCAGATGTTCTTCAGGCAGCTGCGCTGCATCAGCAGATTGAACTGCTGGAAGATCATCGTGATCTCCCGGCGGCGGGCGCGCAGCTCGGCGGGCGAGAGCGTTTCCATCTCCACGCCGTCAATGACGACGCTGCCCTCGGTGGGGCGTTCCAGCAGGTTGATGCAGCGCACCAGCGTGGATTTGCCCGCACCGGACATGCCGATGATGCCGTAGATGGAACCATCCGGAATGGTCAGGTTGATATCGCTTAGCGCGTTGACCGCGCCGTCCTTCATCTGGAAGGTCTTGGAAAGATGTTTGATCTCGATCACGGAAATGCTCCTTTGAATCAGATGGAGAGCTTAGCCCTCGATGGGAGACAGGTCGCTCTGCTTGCCGCCGTAGATGCCCATGGGCTCGACGTGGATGCCGGCCACGGTGACCAGATGGGTGCCGTGCTCCTGGTTGAAGTCGTCCAGGTAGGGCTGATGCTGGAAGTAGTTGGTGTCGATCTGGCCGTCCTCGACGACATTGTTGGGCTGGATGTAGTCATCGAACTCCTGAACATCCAGAGTGATGCCCTTCTGGGCCAGGATGTCCTTGCAGATCTCCAGGATCTCGCAGTGGGGAGCCGGCGTTGCGGCGCAGCTGACGGTCTCGCCGTTCAGTGCATCGTAGTCCACGGTGGAGTCGTAGCCGTCGGTGGGGTTCTCCACGACGAAGACGACGGAGCCTGCATACTTCTCATCGATGAAGTCCTTGACCTGCTGGCTCTCCAGAGCAGCGGCCAGAGCCTTGATCTTGGGGGACTCCTGATTGCCGTCCTTGCAGACCAGAACGTTGACGTAAGCAGAAGAGCCGTCCTCGATGGCCAGTGCATCCTCCACGGGGTTCAGACCGGCAGAAATGGCGTAGTTGGAGTTGATGACGGCGTAGTCCTCATCCTGCAGAACGCTGGGCACCTGTGCAGCCTCGACCTCGTCGATGTTGACGTTGAACGGGTTCTCCTCGATGTCGTTCTTGGTGGCGGTCAGGCCAGCATCCGCCTTGACCTTGAAGAAGCCGTTCTTCTCCAGCAGAGCCAGAGCGCGGGCCTCGTTGGTGGTGTCGTTGGGCACGGCCACGCTGATCTTATCCAGCTTCTTGACCACCTCGGAAGAGGCGGCAGCGGAGCTTGCGGTGGAAGAAGAACCGCCGCAGGCGGTCAGGGCAGCTGCAGCGGCAGCGATGCCGGTCACTTTCAGAAAATCACGACGCGAAATCTTAGACATAATGTTTTCCCTCTCTTGTTGTTCCATAATTTTTTTGCACTGCGCAGCACATTTTTCTGCGCCTTGTGCAGCCGGAAGTACGAAAAAAGCGCCTCCGTCCTCGGCGGGCAACTGCCCACAAGGACGAAAGCGCATAAAACTTCCGTGGTACCACCTTGGTTCACCGCACCCTCACGGGCCCGGCCTCGATGCTGCGGCAGCGGCTTTCTCCTCCCACTGCTTACAGCCGGACGCTGTAACGGGCGTTCCCGTCGCGGGCTTAGCACTCTTGCGCTTCGCCCCCGCAGCTCCGAGACCATTTTCGGTTCCCTGTTCCCTGCCCTTTTCCACCGACCGGGCTCTCTGGAAGGATCAATGCGAAAACCTACTCTTCTCTTCACAGCCATTTTTGTGATATTGGCTTTATTCTAATCCCCTTTTCGGCATTTGTCAACCCTTTCAACGAAGTTTTTTGGTAGGGAATACCCTCTCAGGCCGCTTTGCGGCCAGCTCTCCCAAAGGGAGAGCCCTTGGCAGGCCGGGCAGACCTGCGCACTGCCGCCTGCGGCTCCTGAACAGCTGGGCCCTGTCCTCATTGCCAGCAGCCGTTTGCCTGAGCAGCAAGGCCCGTCGCCTTCCGGCAGCATGGACCTGTGCAGTCAGCACGGCCAAGACCGGTTCGCCAGTGGCTCGCCCTGCGGGAGAGCTGGCAACGCCAAAGGCGTTGACTGAGAGGGCAAGACATGCTATCTTATAAATCAAGAACGTATGCCCTTTGCGGCACAGTAAGGAGAGACGCAATGAACGGCAGGGAATTGTATCCCGACGCAGAAGAGCGCCGCCGCATCATGGATTTCATTATGGCGGCCGGGCAGACGCTGCTGGAAAACGGCGCGGAGGTCTTCCGCGTGGAGCAGACCATGGAGATCATGGCGCGCAGCTTCCATCTGCGGGAATTTCATGTATATGTGTTGACCAACGGCATTTTTGCCAGTGCCGGCACGGCCGAGATCAGCGAGGTGCGCAACGTGCCCACCCGCACGACCCATCTGGGCCGGGTGGCTGCGGTGAACCAGCTGTCCCGTCAGATCGCAGAGGGCAGCGTGACCACCATCGACGAAGCCGAGAGCCGCCTGGTGCAGGCGCGGAACATTCCCTTCCCGAAGGGCCGGGTGCAGCTTCTGGCCGGGCTTTCGGGCGCGTTCTGCTTCGCGCTCATCTTCGGCGGCACCCTGCGGGCCGCGCTGGTCGCTGCGGTGGCGGGCTGTGCGGCCAACGCCTATCTGCTGTTCTGCGGGCGGCACCCCATAGGCGGCGGGTTCCGCACCATCTCCACCGCTTCGCTCATCACCATCCTCTGCCTTCTGGGCTGCCACCTGCTCCACACCGAGGCCAGCCATGCCATCATCGGCACCCTGATGATCCTCACGCCCGGCATCGCGTTCACCATGGGCATCCGGGATTTTGTGCAGGGCGATTATCTTTCCGGCACCATCCGGATGATCGACGCGCTGCTCATCGCAGCCAGTATCGCCATCGGCACCGGTCTGGTGCTGGGGGCCTATGCCGCATGGACGGGGGTGGTGGCCGCATGACAGAACTTCTGTTGACGAGCGAGCAGATCGGCCAGCTGGTGGCCCAGTTCTTCATCGCCGGGGCGGGCACCCTGAGCTTTGCCGTTCTCTTCGCCTCCCCCAAGCGCACCCTGCCCTACTGCGGCCTTGTCGGCGCGATGGGCTGGTTCATTTACGAGCTGGCCGTCCTCTTCGGGCTGGAAAGCTTTGCCGCCTCGCTGCTGGCCGTCATCCCGCTGACGCTGCTGGCCCGCATCTTCGCCATCGTGCTCAAAACGCCGGTCACCATCTTCCTGCTGGCCGGCATCTTCCCGCTGGTGCCCGGTGCCGGCATCTACTACACCGCCTACTACTTCATCCAGGGCAACAACGCTCTGGCTCTGGCCAACGGCATCTCGACGTTCAAGATCGCCGTGGCCCTTGCCATCGGCATCGCGCTGGTGCTGGGGCTTCCGCTGCCCCGCTTCAAGACCCGCCCCAGGAAATGAACAAAAACGCTCCGGCACAATGCCGGAGCGTTTTTGTTCATCAGGAGAGCAGCAACAGCTGTGCGCCGCCTGCCATGTTCAGCTGGAAGAACGCCTTCTGGCCGTTCTCACTGTAACTGACCTGCACCGGGGTCTTGCTTCCATCGGCATGGACCTGCTGCAGGGTGTACCCCTGCACCGCAGAAGCCGGAAGCTCAATGTTCGCCGTGACGTCCGAGTCCATCACACGGGCATCGGTGACGACCGTGTTGCTCTTGACCTTGCCGCACTTGGTGCAGACGACCTTGTTCATGCAGGTCTGGTAATAGAAGGCCACCGTCATGATCTTCGGGCCGTCCTGCAGGCTGCCCTCATAGATTTCGAGGTTGGAGAAGTTCGAGAAGGTATTCTTCACCTTGGTCAGGCGCTGCACGGGGTCTTTTCTGCCCTCCTTGCCGCAGTGCGGGCAGAGGGTGAAGGTCTTTCCCTCCAGCGTGAAGTCGGTGGGCACACAGTCCTCACGATACTCCACGAAGGTCTTCCACTTGTGCTCGTTCTCCTTGCACTCCTTCCGGGCCGGTTCCTCTGCAACGCCGGATACGGCCCCGCCCACCAGGATGCAGACAGAAAGCCCCAGCATTGCGAGCGTTTTCATGATTCGTTTTCTCATAGCAGTTCCTTTCTCCCTGCCGATCTGGCAGAGCTGCGCGGTGAAATGCGGTCTGTTTTTCGTGCCTTCATTATACCATTTGGTGGAAAACACTGTCAATTGTTCCTTTTTAACCGGTGCTTGCGCAGGCGGGCCCTTCGCGCTATACTGTTCTCAGAACGATCGAAAGGAGACGCTCTCATGTCTGTTATGGAAAAACTTCTCACCCGCCGCACCTACCGCCGCTTTGCACAGAAAGCCGTCCCGCAGGATGTGGTGGAGGACATCATCGAAGCCGTCCGCCTCTCCTCCTGCGGAGCCAACCGTCAGGCCGTGCGTCTGGTGGTCGTGAACAAACCCGAAGATGTGGCCGAAGTCCAGCCGCTGGTCAAGTGGGCCGCCTATCTGCCCCCGGAGCAGGGCACCCCAAACGCTGACGAGCTGCCCACTTTATATATCGCCGTCGTGCAGGACACTGCCATCCCCGGTGACCTGAACACCGACACCGGGATCGCGCTGGCCAACATGACGCTGGCCGCGTGGGACAAGGGCGTGGGCAGCTGCATCATGGGTGCCATCAACAAGCCCGCCCTCACCGAGCTGCTCCACATCAAGGAGCCGGAAAAGCTAGCCTTTATGGTGGCGTTCGGCTACCCCACCCACGAAGCCCACATCGTCCCCCTGACCGGGGAGACCGGCGTGAAGTATTATCTGGACGGCCAGAAGGACTACTGTGTGCCGAAGCGGAGTGCTGAGGAGATCGCACGGTATTTGTAAGGTCTCTCTTCGCACAACCTCTCCGTTGAGCCTGCGGCTCGCCAGCTCTCCTTGCAGGAGAGCCTCTGGCGTATCCGGCAGGCTGCACCCGGCTCGGAGCCATCGCAGAGAGGTTTTTGCATATATTCATTCATTTTCCCGGTATGATTGCATAAGTGTTCTCAAAACGGTTTCATTTTTATCGAATTTTTGCACAACGCTTGACTTTTTTATTTGTGCAATCTATACTAGACTCGTTCTCTGATGTTTCGATGAATCGCATCACCGCAGAGAGATGAAAGATTATACAATCAATCGAGGAGTGTTTGAATATGAAAAAGATTACCCGTCGCAGCTTCCTGGCTGCTGCTGGTCTGACCGCTGCCGCTCTGGCTCTGACCGCCTGCGGTGGTTCTTCTTCCAGCACCGCTTCTTCTACCGCAAGCTCTGCCGCTGCTTCCTCCGAGGCAGCTTCTTCCAGCGCTGCTGCTGAGCTGACCACCGTTGAGTCCGGCAAGCTGACCATGGCCACCAACGCTACTTTCCCTCCGTATGAGATGACCACCGACACCGGTGCGTTCGAGGGCATCGACGTGGACACCGCACAGGCCATTGCTGAGAAGCTGGGTCTGGAGCTTCAGATCGACGACATGGAGTTCGACGCTGCGCTGCTGAGCGTCCAGCAGGGCAAGGCCGACATCGTCATGGCTGGCGTCACCGTCACCGACGAGCGCAAGGCCGTCATGGACTTCTCCGGCAGCTATGCTACTGGCATCCAGTCCATCATCGTTCCCGAAGGCTCTGACATCGCTACCCCCGACGATCTGGCCGGCAAGAAGATCGGCACCCAGCGCGGCACCACCGGCTACATCTACTAAGATGTGTTAAGAGCCTTGGAGGGAAGTCTTGAGGCAGTATCCTGTGGAGCAGGAAACAATGAACATTGTCAGGGTGAGGATTTATGTGTTACCCGTTATGTCTGGCAGGAGATTAACAAAAGTATTCAGGAAACAGTAGACTCCATAAAAATCAGTCAGTTAGTAGAGGAGAGTCGTAAGGCTCGTGAAAAAGGGCAAATTAAAGTGCAGAAATGTGATTAAATATAGGAGATGAGCGATATGAAAACAAGAATTTATTTGGACAATGCAGCAACGACCAAAACTTCTCAGGAAGTTGTGGATGCAATGCTTCCATATTTTACGGAAAACTATGGAAATGCTTCCAGTATTTACGAAGTGGGACAAAGAAGTAAAGAAGCTATTACTACTGCAAGAGAAGATATTGCAAAAGTTTTAGGCGCAAAACAGAGGAGATTTATTTTACCGCAGGAGGAAGTGAAGCGGACAACTGGGCGTTAAAGGCTGCTTTTGAAGCATACAGCAAAAAGGGCAATCACATTATCACAACAAAGATTGAACACCATGCGATTTTACACACCTGTGAATATCTGGAGAAAAAGGGCGCTGAAATCACATATTTAGATGTAGATGAGAATGGTCTGGTT
>OGYY01002952.1_pt1 | contig 11566 bp, 6 predicted proteins | sample 1576671 | NCBI WGS metagenome assembly OGYY01 (sample SAMEA3541593, study PRJEB24748) | human gut metagenome | biome: human gut; feature: human-associated habitat; material: faeces | place: China | collected 2012 | reverse complement strand
GATGAAAATTCTCTCCGGCATTTACAAGCGCGACGCGGGCGAAATACGCATTGAGGGCAATCCCGTGGAAATCGACGGGCCGCTTTCCTCGCGGGCGCTGGGCATCAGCATCATCTATCAGGAACTGAGCGTCCTGAACAACATGGACATTGCGGAAAACATCTTCGTGGGCCGGGAAATGCGCAAAAACGGTCTGGTCGATGCAAAGGCTGAGATCGCAGAGGCCGAAAAGCTCATCAAGGAGTGCGGCCTGCACGTTTCTCCGAAAGAAAAGCTGCGCAACCTAACCGTTGCACAGTGCCAGCTGATCGAAATCATCAAGGCAATTTCCATTAACGCAAAGGTCATCGTCATGGACGAGCCGACAGCCGCCATCACCGACCGCGAGGTCGAGCTGCTGTTCGAGCATATCCGCAGCCTGACCGCTAAGGGCGTTGCCATTATCTATATTTCGCACCGTATGGACGAGATCTTCTCCATCTGCGACCGTGTCAGCGTTTACCGCGACGGTCAGTACATCGGTTCGGGCGACACCAAGGACCTCGACGAGGCTCAACTCATCAAAATGATGGTCGGCCGCGAGATTACCGATGTATTCCCCAAGCTGGAGGCGAAGATTGGCGATGTGATCTTTGAAGCAAAGAACATCGTTCGCGCCGACAACAAGGTAAAGGGCGTCAGCCTTTCCGTCCGCCGCGGCGAGATCCTCGGCATCGGCGGTCTGGTAGGCGCGGGCCGCAGCGAGCTGGTCGAGGGCATCTTCGGTATGCATGAGCTGGCCTCCGGCGAGATCTTCGTCAAGGGCAAGCAGGTCAAGGTCCATTCTCCGAAGGACATCATCAAGGAGGGCGTGGCCCTCATCACCGAGGACCGAAAAGTCACCGGTCTGAACCTCAGCGGCTCGGTAAACGACAATATCGCCATGGTAGCCATCAAAAAGCTGCTCAGCCACGGCCTTTACAACAAGAACAAGGCACGCGCCGCTTCCATGGAGTACATCAAAAAGCTGAACATCAAAACTCCTTCCGGCGACCAGATTACGGGCAACCTGTCCGGCGGCAACCAGCAGAAGATCGTTATCGCCAAGTGGCTGCTGAACGACCCGGACATCATCATCCTCGATGAGCCGACCCGCGGCATCGATGTCGGCGCCAAGCGCGATATTTACCTGCTGCTCGGCAAGCTGGTACAGCAGGGCAAGGCCGTTATCATGATCTCGTCCGAGATCCCCGAGCTGATGGGTGTCTGCGACCGCATCATGGTAATGTGCGAGGGTAATCTCTCCGGTGAGGTACAGCGCGATGCGTTCTCGCAGGAACGTATCATGACACTGGCCTCCGCGATTGAAGTATAAGGAGAAAAGAGAAATGAAACAGAAAAATATCAAGGGATTGATCAGCGAATACTTCATTTTCCTGATCTTCATTGCACTGGTCGTTGTGCTTACCTGCCTGAAGCCCAGCTTCATCGCACCGACCAACCTCGTGAATATCCTCAAACAGGCTTCCATCAACGGCATTCTGGCGTTCGGCATGATGTTCGTCATCATCGCAGGCGGCTTTGATATGTCGGTCGGTTCCACCGTTGCATTCACCGGCATTCTGGCCGCGCTGCTCGGCAAGGGCGACCTGCCGCTCATCGTGCCGCTCGTTGTTGCGATGCTGGCCGGTCTGGCAGTCGGCATGGTAAACGGCATCGGCGTTGCCATTGGCGATTTGCCCCCGTTTATTATGACACTCGGCTCGATGACGGCTGTGCGCGGTCTGGCGCTGCTGACCTCCAACGGCAAGCCGATTACCGGCATCAGCAAGGAATACAAGGCGGTCGCTGCCTCCTCTATCGCAGGCATCCCGATGCTGTCCGTCTTTCTTGTAATCGTTATCATCATCTGTGCATTTGTTTTATCCAAAACGGTTTACGGACGGCGTGTTTACGCCTGCGGCGGCAATCTTCAGGCGGCCCGCGTTTCCGGCATCAACACCACTGCCATCCGCATTTCCACGTTCGCCATTGCCGGCCTGCTGGCTGGTCTGTGCGGCTTCCTGATGACCTCCCGCGTTACCATCGGCCAGCCGACCGCAGCTGAGAGCTACGAGATGGATGCCATCACGGCGTGCGTTGTCGGCGGCGTATCCATGACCGGCGGCGTTGGCAAGCCGTGGGGTGTTGTCATCGGCTGTCTGCTCATCACCGTTATTGCAAACGGTCTGGACATTATGGGCGTATCGTCCCACTGGCAGAAGATCGTCAAGGGCGTTATCATTGTGGTAGCTGTCCTGATCGACGTAAAGGGAAAGACCAAGAAAAACTGATTTTTGCTGATAAAGAGGCAGCGGGAGTGCTTAGCGCTCCCCTCTCCTCTTCATCATATTCACAACGTCTCTAAGGAGGAAAAAGAAAATGACAAAGAAGAGATTTCTCGCTATGCTGCTTACCGGTGCCATGACGCTGAGTCTGGCTGCCTGCGGCGGTACTTCCACCGGTTCGGATGCAGGCACCGATTCCGGTGCTGATTCCGGCAGCGATTCCTACAAGATCGCCCTCATCCAGCAGCACCAGACCAACGCATTCCAGATTGCCGTATCCGAGGCTGCTGAGGCCAAGGCTGACGAGCTGGGCGTTGACCTGACCATCCTGAGTGCTGATCAGGACGCTGCTACCCAGATCAGCCAGATTGAGCAGTGCGTATCCGAGGGCTATGATGCCATCCTGTTCGAGCCTGTTGATCCGGACGGCCTTGCTGATGCTGCAAAGTCCGCAGCTGATTCCGGCGTTGTTATGATCAACATCATCTCTGCCTGCACCGACTGGCAGAACAACGGCATCTCCGCTGTTTCCTACGGCAACAACGTAAAGGCCGGCGAAACCGAGATGGAGCAGGTTGCAAAGCTCCTCAACGGCAAGGGCAACATCGCTATCCTGACCGGCCCCTCCGGTGATGCAGGCGGTCTGCAGCGCATGGAAGGCTATGAGAACATTCTGAAGAACTATCCCGAGATCAAGCAGGTCGTTGCACCGGCTGACTGCCAGTGGGATACCGCAAGCGCTCAGTCTACCGTTGAGAGCTGGCTGTCTGCTTACGATCTGGACGCTATCGTTTGTGAGAACGACGGCATGGCAGTAGGCGCCGGCAACGCAGCAGGTGCAAACTCCGGTATCGTTATCGCAGGCGTTGACGGCACTCCGGACGGCTTCGAAGCTATTCAGGACGGCCGTATCACCGGTACGGTTTCTCAGAACGGCGGCGCTATGGCTGCAAACGGCATCGAGGCTGCTGTTAAACTGCTCAAGGGTGAAACCCTCGATACCACCGAGATCGTAACCGACAACACCTGGATCGACTCCAGCAACGTTAAGGATTACGAGTAATTTCTTGAAAATGCTTTGCAAATTCTTGCAAACAGTGTTATTATGAATAAGAAAAAGGGAAAACGGTTACGTTTTCCCTTTTTCCTATCAACAAGCAAAATCTGTTTTCCTAAAATTACCTTCAAAGGGGAATATGTATGTTAAGGGTCGTACTGGCAGATGATGAAAAAAAGGTCCTGCTGCTGATGTGCAAGCTGATTGACTGGGAAAGTCTTGGCTTTGAGATTGTCGGCATGGCAAGCGACGGTATGCATGCGCTTGAGATGATACGCGACAAACAGCCGCATTTGCTCGTAACCGATATCCGGATGCCGGGCTTTGATGGCATTGATCTCATCCGTCAGGCAAAGCAGATGCAGCCAGGACTGCATTTTATCGTTGTCAGCGGTTATGCCCAGTTTGAATATGCGCAGAACGCACTGAAATACGGTGTAGAGGGTTATCTGCTGAAGCCGCTCAAGGTGCAGGAGATGACCGATCTTCTCACCGGACTTAAGGGCAAGCTCAGCGAGCAGGCTACGATTGAGTACCGTTTGAAGAAAAGCGATGAGCGTGAACAGGAGCGTATCATTGACACGCTGATAGGCGAGATACACGGCGATGTCCGTACCTCCAGTGCGGTGCGGTCGTTCAATCTGGAATACGGTCTGCCATCCAACGGCTGCTATTTCGCCGCTATTGTCAAGCCGGATATTCCATCAGCATGGAAGAACCCGGATGGCGTGCACGCCATGATGAAGCACACACTTGAAATCGTCCGGCAGGAGCTTGGACAGCTCAAATGCGGCTTTGCCGCAGCCATTCGAAGAGAAGGTGTCGCTGTTGCGGTCTATCTGCCGGAGTACCAGCCGGTCGAGGTCAAGCAATGCTTCACCAAAATACGCAAGGAAATAGAAAAGCAGCGCGATCTGTTCTGGGGCATCCGTGCGACAATCTGCCTTGGCAGCCGATGCTCCGCTGCCGATGCGCTTGGCACTTCTATGCGCGAGGCGCTCTGGCTGTGTATCGATCGTCTGTGTCATACTCCGGTCTGGCGCGATGCGGAGACTGATATCCCTGATTTTCACGCGTATTACACGATGGACAGCAGCTGTAAGCGCCGTTTTCAGGAAGCCGCCGAATATCTGAACAAGGAGCAGTACATCGGTGAACTCGAGGACAGCTACCGCGATGTTATGTCCCGACAGCCGCTCTGCGGAAAGATGCTGGAGGACTGGTTTCTTGAGATCCTCACGGCGATGCGTTACGGAATGCAGCGAAACGACGAGACCGACAACAGCTTCTATCAGCGCATGATGGACGGCTTGTGGCAGGCCATCAACGCACAGGAGCTGTTCCGCTTGCTGCACGATGATATGTGTGGCGAAATAGATCGTCTGCGTAACGAGCGCATGCTGCGCGAGGCGCGTCCGATTACGGATGCCAAACGCTTTATTCAGCAGCACTATCAGGAGGCGCTGCGCCTTGAGGATGTAAGCAATGCGGTCGGCTTTAATGCAACATATTTTTCCGCCATGTTCAAAAAGGAGACCGGCCAGAATTTTATGGATTATTTAACCGAGCTGCGCATGAACAAGGCTAAGGAACTGCTATGCAGTGATGAAAACTCTGTGCAGGACGTCGCTGATCAGATCGGCTACCGTGATTTGAAATATTTTTCGCGACTGTTCAAGAAAACGACAGGCATCAGTCCTTCCGAATACAAAAAGCTTTACAGGTAGGTGTCACTTATGTGGCTGACAACACAATGGAAACTGCGCCGGGCACTCCGCCGCTATCGCAGAGACGGCGATGTAGATGCCGTCCTCGGCGCAGACTGGAGCCGCTCCCGCGAGATCTTTGCGTTCTTCCGGGAAATCGTAGATCGTCTGCACGGTGAAGAGATCACTCGCCTGCGGCAGAAGCAGGCCGAATATCTGGCATTGCAAAACCAGATCAACCCGCATTTTCTGTATAATGCACTCGAGGCTATCCGTTCGGACGCTCTGCTGGCGGATTGTGCGGATATTGCGGAAACCACCGAAGCGTTAGCTACGTTTTTTCGCTATACCATATCAAATGTACAGGAATATGTCACATTTTCGGATGAACTGGACAATGCAGAAAACTATTTCACCATCCAGCGCTGCCGCTTCGGCGACAAACTCGAAATGGAACTCGAAATGGAAAATGAAGATCTGCTTGAGGCGAGAATGCCGAAGCTCATTCTCCAGCCGCTCGTAGAAAACGCTGTCGTACATGGTCTGGAAGGCAAAATCGGACATGGCATCGTATATATCTCCATTGAAAACAGTGCCACTACATTGTTCCTGCGCGTAAAGGACAACGGAGTCGGCATGCCTGAGGAGCAGGTCATGCTGCTTAACGAGGAATTTGTCCATGGTAGTCCAGTCTCCGGAGATAAAAAACGCGGCGGAATCGCGCTGCGCAATGTTAACAGCCGTATTCGGCTGATGTTCGGCGAAGATTACGGTCTTCGCGTTTTCAGTGCAACGGGTATCGGTACGGAGTGCTGCGTCACGATGCCGCTGCTGATGCAGGGAGACTGACATGAAAGAAGAGCTTATTCGTATCGAGCATGGCTATTTTCACAGCGAGAGCGGGCAGTACCAGTTTGATGTTTCCATCGCACACGGTGAGTGTATCGGTGTTTATATTGATGAACACCTTACCTCCGGTACTGCATATCTCGATATTTTCAAGGGGAAAACGGTGTTTACCGACGGTCGGGCATTCTGCTGCGGACAACGCATTGGCGCAACCGGTCTGGAGCGCTGGATTCGTCAGAATGCCATTGTGGTGGACAAATCTCGTTTCGCGAGCAAGGAACTGACCATGCGCGATTTTGTTCTCGCACTTGTTCGTACGAATCATCTTCGGCAGCGCTTCCCAAGCACCGAACGGCTGACATCACTCGCAGCGACTGACATGCTCCACCGGATGGGACTTAATCTGCCATGGAGTACACGGCTTATCGACCTTTCCATGCTTGACTACTACCGTCTGTCAATTTTTCGTGCATGGTTCAACGGCTACAAGCTGCTTGTGCTCGACCGGCTGACCGAGACGCTGCGCCGCCAGGATCTTGCAAAGCTAATGGACTGCGTGCAGCTGCTGCTTCGCCACGGTACAGCGGTGTTCCTGTTTGACATGGATGAAGCATTCATGTTCCGATACGCGAGCCGCATCGATGTAATCCGCGACCGGCGTACATTTTTTAGATTGTATCCGGAGGAGTATGGCCCTCGTCTGTTTGAGCTGCTCGGCTGGGAGGGAGGCAGAGGCGTTAAACGCTTTGAGCACACTGCTATGACAGAAGGCGCCCCCGTGCTTTCTGTTCGGGATCTGCACTTTCCCGCATTGCCACCGATGACGTTTGATATCAGGCGCGGCGAGATTGCTTTTCTGCGCGACGAAAACTACAACACCGGCCGCCGCCTGCATGAATGCTTTCTGGGCGATCGCGGCTGGACGAGTGGCTTTTTCCGGCTCAACGGCCGCCTGTACCAGCCCGGCGATCTCGGCCGCGTCATCGGCAGCGAGATCGGCATTCAGATTGAGCGACCCGACCGCCCCGGCGGCGTGCTGTTCGACAACATGACCGCGCTCGACAATCTGTGCACCAGCCTTATCCCCAAGGCCGGACAGCATATCATCCGCAAAAAGATTGTATCCAGTATTTTATCCGAGGCTTTACGCTGGTTTCCGAAGGAAATGCTGCTGCAGCCACTGAGCAGCTGGTCCTACCCTGAACGGCTTCGGTTTTCGTATTATCGGTGGTATCTGCTTAATCCGCGCCTGCTTATCTGTTTTTTCCCGTTCGCCGGACAGGAGTCCACACATCACAAGATGATCATTGATCTGCTCGTACTGTGTGCTCAGCGCGGCATGGCTGTATGGATCATTTCCTCAGGCATCGATGCCATCTGTGAAAAAACGGATAATGAAGAATTTCTTCGTCGTCTGCACTATCTCAATAAATGATGAGACCGCAGTCGGTTTCGGGATAGAAACCGAAAAAATACTGAGATTGTCAAAAAAACAGGACTCCGAGGAGTCCTGTTTTTTCAGTTATAGCCTGATATCTGTGTTGTACTGCTTACTTGCCCTGATACATACGGTACAGGAACGTGACGATCTGTGCACGGGTGCAGCTGCTGTCCGGGCCAAACAGGCTGCTGCTGATACCGTTGGTAATGCCATTGTCAACCGCCCACTTGACCGCACTTGCGTAATATGCGTTCGCGTCTACATCAGCGAAATTGCTATTGCCGGAAGCGGTATTTGCCTTGGCTGCGCGAGACAGGAACGTTACGCCGTGTGCTCTCGTGCAGATGGTGCCGGGTGCAAACGTTGTATCGCTCGTGCCATCGGTAATACCGTTCTCAACTGCCCATGCAACTGCCTTAGCGTAGTACGCATCTGCCGGAACATCGCCAAATGTACTCAGCTGCTTCGGCTCGGGCGAACCTGCCGCACGCCACAGGAAGGTTACGATCTGCGCTCTGGTGCAGGCAGCGTTCGGAGCGAACAGCGTGTCGCTCATACCGCCGGTAATGCCCTTCTGCGCCGCCCAGAGGACTGCGTCATAGTAGTAATCCTCCGCGTGCACATCGGTGAAGAAGTTGAGCATGGTGTTGTCATCCATAAAGACCGCCTTCACCGTGACCTTGCCCGCCGGCATGACGAAGATGTACTTGCCGCTGCCCTTGTCGGTCAGTTCGAGCGCCTTGCCGTCCTTGTCCAGCACGGTCAGGCTTTCGAGGACGTAGCCCTTGTCGGGAGTTGCCGTGATGGTCACAGTGTCGCCCTTGGAGGCAGACTCGGGAGATACGGTGACGGTGCCGTGCTCATAGATGCCGGTCGGGATCTTGGTGTCGGGAATGGAGACGCTTCCGCCGCCGCCTCCTCCACCGCCGCCGCCGGAGGAACCGCCGCCGGAGGTAGAGTCTGTGATGCGGATGCTGATCTTCTTTTCCACGATCACATTGGTGTCTGCGTTGACTGCGGCGCAGATCAGGGTCATCGTGCCCTCCTGATCACCGAAGCTGAGGGTATTTCCGCTGATAACGGCGTGGGTATCATTCTTTTCCAGCGTCCATCGTACAGAAGCCGGATAGGCCGCCAGCTCTTCCAGAGTAAAGGCCTTGCCGAACTGATCGAGCGTCGTTACCTTAGCTGCAGACAGATCCAGCGTAGTGTTTTTCCGAACGGACGACGGAATTCCGTCTGCGGTGATCGCAGTCAGCCGTCTCGGGGCATTGACCGTCAGCGTAATGTGGTTACTCTCGATGTCGCCGGAACGGGCATAGATCTCGGTAGAATCTTCTTTCAGTGCCTTGAGTGTTCCGTTTTCGAGCGAAACCACATCCGGCTTGGAGGTAACCCATTCAAAGCTGCCGCCGGTCATTTCTCTGCCATACTGATCGTAGCCGGCAGCGGTAAACTGATCTGTAAGAACCGCATTTTCATCCAGCCGCAGGACAAAACCGTCCTTCATGTCAGCGCGAATTGTCTTGAGGATCGGCTGCTGCTCGACCTTAACAACGACATTCTTTGCAGTCTTGCCGGCAGAGGCAGAGGAGGCTTCCAGAATCACATCCGCATAGGAGGCATCCGGGACACTGCCAACCGCAACGAGCAGTTTTCCGTTTTCAATCGTGGCATTGGTCTGATTGGTGTCTGCCAGCGTCCACTCGATGTCCGATGGAATTCCACAGGGATTGCCGTGCTGATCGCGTGCCAGCAGCGGAATGCGGGACAGATCATACTCTGCGCCCTCTACTGCGGCGGGAGCGCCGTCATTATAATACAGCTCATTCAGATACGGCTTTGCCGTCACCTGTACGGGCAGCGGCTGTGCCGTCCGATAGACCGTTTCGCCCTGCTCGTCCTGTCCGACCGGATAATACAGGGTAACCGTATCCGTGCCGACTACAAGACCGGTGATTACGCTGCCGCTGATTTCGGCATAGCCCTTGTCCGTGGCAAGCCGCCACTCAAACAGGCCATCGTCAAGCGTCATGTCCTCGCCATACTGATCCTTGGCCTCCACATTGAGCGTGCTCAGGTCAAAGGTGTTCGCCGTATCATCATTATAGATGAGATTGGGAATCGTGCCGTTCACGGTCAGCGTATCGAGCTGCCGTTCGGGCAGAACCTGCAGCGGTACACGGTTGGATTCCGTGCCGTTCACTACGGCATAAACCTGATAGGTTCCCGGTGCGGTAAACTCGATGCTGCCCGTGGTTTCGTCAACCGTAATGTCATCGTTTGCTTCTGCATACCACTTGACCTTGCCGGTTACATCAAAATCGTTGCCGTCCTCGTCCTTAGCGGTCACGGTCAGACTCGAAACATCGGCGGTGTTGCTGCCGTCGTTGAAGTAGAACGGCTCAAAGCTGCCCTCTACCGTAACCGAGGAAAGCACAACGGGCAGGATGGTCAGTTCAATCCGCTCGCTGTTGAAATCATCCGTTGTTTCGATCGAAGCCTTCGGCTGATAGCGCAGGAACAGCTGTGCTCCGTCATTCGGCTTGAGCGCATTGAGGACAGGATAGCCATTGCGGTTTGTCGTGACCTCGGCGTACTCCGAAGCGTCGTTCAGCCCTTCGTCCACAACCGTCCATTCGCCGCTCAGGCGGGGATTGAAGCCGTACCAGTCCACGTCGTGTTCGTTCTTCGCCTCAACCTTAATGCTGTCCAGACGCATGGCCTGCTGCTCGTACAGCGAGACCTGTTCGGTATCAGGCACCAGACGATCGAGTGCATAGATTGGGTACACCTTCTGCGGGGTGATGACAGTGTTCTTGGAGGTGTAGTGGAACGAACCGAAGTACGGTGCAACCGGCTGACCGGAGCACAGCTGATCGGCTGCCGTCTTGAATTCGCCCTGATACAGGCTGTTCATATCCAGACCGTCGGGGTCGTAGCCGGTGACAGTCCGGTTCTGGATGCGGGCATCCAGATCCTCGATCGCACTTCTGCCGTTCCGGCCGAAGGTATACTGCTTAAACTCCCGTCCTTTCCAGCTGTCCACCGAGACACCATTCCCCTTGGTTCGATGATAACCGGTAACCGAGAGGAGCATGGTCTTATACTTGATGTACACCGCGCCGGTATAGGGGATGGTCGTTTGCAGGTCGGTCACATCGACATTGATGTCAATGCCCGTATGTGCCGGCAGCGGTACGGAGATGGTATCCGTAATAGACTGTGCGTAGGACTCTTCCTTGCTGCTCTCGTAGGTCTTTTCCATGCCATAGGAGTAGGAAAAGCTCTGCTCTACCTTGGCAGTGGGCGAAAGCGCAGTCAGAACGGGCACGCTGAATTCAACGCCTACCGTGGTCTCCTCGGTCCAGTTCTGCGAATAGGTATTGGAGACCGTGGTCGAGGTAGTGGTGCTCTTTTCATAGGTATAGCTTTTTTCGACCGTGTTTTCAAAGTCGTTGCGGTTTTCCGCCGTTACCTTGTAGCTGTCCGAGCTGCCGCCCAGATTAAACCGGTAGCCCTTCTGTTCGAGCGATGCCGTTGTGTCATCCGTCTCGATGGAAGGCGTTTCAAACCGATTCGCAATACCCTGAATTTCAAAGTCGTAGAACGCCTGCACATAGTAGCCGTAGCCGGTACTTACATAAGAGTGATGGTCATCGCGTTCCTTCTCCGCTCTGGTAGAGACATAATAAACCGGGGTTTCTCCTTCCGGAAGGCTATTCAAAACACCCGAGCCGCTCAAAATCGCACTCTGGTCAACGACGCTGCTGACAGCATCCCGCAGGCCCTTGGATGTATACTGTACCTTTGCGTAATCTGCCGCAGTCAGAGCGGTATACGGCTCATGATAGCCGGATTCATTGTTGTCGTTATAGTATGTTTTGGGCAGGACATTGTTCGCGATTGCCGCCCACTGCTCCGCAAATTCGGGGCTCTGGATCATCTCCTGCAAAATCTGCTCCTGTGTGCTCGGCAGATTGTAGGTGTCCGAGGCATCAAAGATCTCCCAGTCGTTTTTTGCCGTCACGGCTGCCCCGGCTGTTAGGGGCAGCACTCCTATACACATCGCCACCGCCAGCAGGCCGCACAAACCTCGCCGTCGTATCATCTGCTTTTTACTCATACCATTTTCCTCCTTTTCTGTGGTGTTCCTGCTCGGCCATGGAAAACAGCTCGTTATGGCTCATCTCCACATCGCCGAAGC
>OGYY01002951.1_pt1 | contig 11567 bp, 8 predicted proteins | sample 1576671 | NCBI WGS metagenome assembly OGYY01 (sample SAMEA3541593, study PRJEB24748) | human gut metagenome | biome: human gut; feature: human-associated habitat; material: faeces | place: China | collected 2012 | reverse complement strand
TCGAAACGGTAGTACCGTTGCTGTAGGGGAATTTGACCCAGCCGGAAGGCTGCGCCCCCTCGGTATACCAACCCGACTTAGACGTATCGTTGGGATTGCGGTAGCGCCACTTGTTATCCGTACTGCGCTTGATGTACCAGCAATTGAACGTGTATCCGGAACGCGTAAAGGTGTTTTGACGGGTAGCTGTCGTCACACCATAAACAACATGGGTGCTGGCCATAGAACCGGAACCACCGTTCGCGTTATAGGCTACCGTAAAATACTTTTTCCACTGCGCGTAGAATGTGATGGTTTCGCCCGGATTGCTGGTGGTCGTCGAAACGGTAGTACCGTTGCTGTAGGGGAATTTGACCCAGCCGGAAGGCTGCGCTCCCTCGGTATACCAGCCAGTCTGTGATGTATTGCTGGGGTTGCGGTAGCGCCACTTGTTATCCGTACTGCGCTTTATAAACCAACAGTCAAAATCGTATCCAGCCCGCGTAAAGGTGTTGGAAGTGGTTCCTGTAGTTTCACCATATATAACACGGGTGCTGGACATATAACCAGATCCGCCGTTCGCGTTATAGGCTACCGTAAAATACTTTTTCCACTGTGCATAGAACGTGATGATTTCGCCTGGGGTGCTGGTGGTTGTCGAAACAGTAGTAGCGTTGCTATAAGGGAATTTTACCCATCCGGACGGTTGAGAGCCTTCGGTATACCAACCGGTCTGGGACGTATTGCTGGGGTTACGGTAACGCCACTTGTTATCCGTACTGCGCTTAATGTACCAGCAATCAAACTCGTACCCGGAACGTGAAAAAGCGCTCTCTTTCGTTGCCGTTGTCTCGCCGTAATAGACCCGTGTATCCGTCATTATACCGGAGCCGCCATTCGCGTTATAAGATACGGTGAAATAATTCGCCGTCGTTTTTAGGGCGTTATATGCGTTCAGACGTCCCCCGCTGACGCATTTGGATGTTAAACTGGAATTTTTATCAACGCCGGTTAAAATTCTGGTTCGAATTCGCGATGTTGTATAATCAGGATACTTACTTTTAATTAATGCGGCTACACCTGCTACGTAGGGTGCGGAGGCAGATGTCCCGTTAAATGCTACTGATTGTGTGGTAACCGTGTGCGGAGCAATGGTATATGTGTCTTCTCCTGGAGCCATTAGATCTACACTGGTTTTGCCATAGTTTGAAAAATCAGACATACTGTCTTCATAGTTTGTTGATCCAACGGATAGGATATTGAGGCTGTCGTATGAGGCTGGGTAAATGGGAGAACTGTCGTTATTGTTAGAATCATTACCAGAAGAACAGACAATCATTCCGGGGAAATTGTCGATTTGCGCCTTAAGAGCGGAATCGTATGCATAACCAGCGGAACTGATATTTAAAATCGGTATCTGTTTTGTACGCGCGTGATCAATGGCTTGCACCAAGGCACTCGAGTTACCTCTGCCGTACTTGTTTAATACTCGCAGGCTGGCAATTTTAACATTCCAGCATACCCCTGAAATGTTGAGACCGTTGTTCCCGACAGCGCCAATAATGCCAGCGACTTGAGTACCGTGTCCCATCAGATTGCCATAGTCATCAAGGCACGGATCCTCCAGGGGTTTGTTTTCTCCCGTGAAATCCCTGCTCAATGTCACGTCGATCCGGCCAGCCAGGTCGGGATGCTTGTAATCGATACCGGAATCCATTACGCCAACCACGACGCTGGAACTGCCCGTTGCAACGTCCCAGGCTTTTTCAAGATTCAAAAGACTGGTGGAATCCTGATAGGCGTCAGGATCATTGGGCATAGCACACAAAGTATACAGGTAGTTAGGCTGTGCGATAAGCACATCATCCTGTTTTTCTAGCTTTTTGACTGTCTCAAGCACATTTTGTTTGCTTTTGTCGGCCAGCGTGATTTCTACAATCTGATTATAGTTGTTCTGTAATTTTTCAAGTTCGTCTATTTCTGATTCTAAAATCTGTTGGGAGTTAACCGTTAAAGACGCACTGTGCATCGAAGCGCGTTGCAGATTTTGGATTAGGGCTTCCTGCTTTTGACGTATTTCCGTTTTTGTACCGTCTGTTAGTTCTTTAACGGATGATACGGCTACATTAGGAAAATCCTGTGCTGTTATATCTTCTAAATTCTTGCCGGATTCTTTTTTATATACCACCAGTACACTGTCGTCTGCAAAATCTTCTTTTACGGATATAGAAGACGGATGGGTATTTGTCTCATCTTCCGCACTAGCTTTGCCGTCCAAGATGGTTCCATAGGGAAGAAGAAAAAAACTCGAAAGAATAATTAATAAACCACGTTTCATTTTTGACATAACGATTAACTCCTTATTTTCTACTTCTGAAACTATCGCTATGCGGATTAATTAATCTTGCTCCGCTTTAAAAATAAGAATATCTTTAATATTGTCAATGTCTGTTTTTTTCACTTCAATTAGTGTTCGCGATGTACCAATGTTGGAAATCGACCCTTGATCGTTTTTGACATCCCAATTCAGTTTTATATACAGCTGGTTGCTTTTCATAGTGATCTTATCCACTTTCTGGCCGAGAGCGCCGCTGCTTCGTTCTATACACAGAACAATGAGGGCGTTATCTGTAAAGTAGGATTTGTTGTACGATTGAATGTAATTATCTTGATTGCTTCTTTTATCGGCAGAGATATCCCCTTCGTAAAGCTCTTTTAATTCTTCAAACGACCGGACCACAGCAATATGCGATTTCCACTTTCCTCGAGTATACAAAGATTTTTCATTTACAGTGAACGGAATACGATCTCCTTGTGTATCCGATTCCGTAAAAACAATCGGTTGCGGCGTCGCGGAAACCGGCGAACCGGCTTCCGGTTTTTTCGTGGACGTGGTGGTATCAGAAGAATTCCGAGTACTGGTGTTTGTGCGTGTGTTATCGGATTTCGTGGTGCTGCCCCCCTCCGATGCGCCTCCGGTGCTTGTGTTTGTCTTTGTACCATCGTTCGTGGTATCGCTCTGGCTGTTTCCCGTCGTCCGGCCGCTGGCCGGGCTGTCGGCCCCGCCGCCGCAGGAACACAAGGTCACGGCAAGAATACACGCCATAGCTCCACTAATCCATTTTGCTTTCAAAATGCATCCCTCCAATTATATTGTGAAATTTATAAAAATATATTGATTATATACAATGATTATAAGGGCAATCTTACATATTGTCAAAAGGAGTTAAACGGCCTTGTTGACGAAAAATAGCTTTTTATCTGGCAATTCCTGTTAATAGATAGCGCAATTGCCCGGATATACTTTTGGTCAATTTATCAATATCTGTCTATCACATACTATGCGAATGACAAAGATATGGTATTAGTCTTCTTCATATAATAAAACAAACAAGCTGCCACAATTGTGACAGCTTGTTTGAAAATAATATGTTTTTTAGGTAGTAATATAGAGGAGCAAATGAACGGTCCCTATCCGGGTTAATGTGTCCCGTAGGTACCGGATAAATCCGCCACCTGTTCCACGACGTTGTCCTTGCGCCGAGAGGCCGCGCGGCGCTTATTGAGTTCGTTAAGGAACAAATCCTCGTCCAGCGGCAGCTCGATGGTCTGGTCGAGCCAGGAGGACAGATACATCGCGTTACACAACGTCAGGCCGTTGATGCCCTCGCTGCCGTCCGCCACCAGCGGTTCACCCCGCAGCACGTTCCCGACAAACGCCCGCAGCACGCCGATATGCTGATCGTTTTGCCCATCTGTTTCAGGCGTATACGTCTCATGCTCCAGCGATTTGAACCCCTCCGTCGTACCAAAACAGAAGTCGCGTTCGCTTTGATTCAGCTTATAAACCGTCAGCTTGCCGCTCTCACAGACAATCTTGCCGCGTTCGCACATCACTTCAAAGCGGTTGTCACCGGGGCAGTCGGCCGTGGTGGTGATGAACACGCCGGTTGCGCCGTTTTCATATTCCACATAAGCGGTTACATCGTCCTCCACTTCTATATTATGCCACTTGCCGTTGTGGCAGAAAGCCCGCACCTTTTTCGGCATACCGCAAATCCACTGCCACAAATCCAGATTATGGGGTGCCTGGTTCATCAGGACGCCGCCGCCTTCACCGGTCCAGGTGGCGCGCCAATCGCCCGAGTCGTAATAGGCCTGGGAGCGATACCAGTCGGTAATCAACCAGTTGGTGCGTTTGATGGCGCCCATCTCGCCGGAATCGACGATTTCTTTCATCTTGCGGTAAATATGATCGGTGCGCTGATTGAACATCATAGCAAAAGTTTTGCCGCTCTTTTTTGCTGCCTCGTTCATCTCACGCACGGCTTTGGTATACACCCCGGCTGGTTTTTCACAGACGACATGCAGCCCTTTTTCAAAGGCCTGGATGGCATAGACCGGGTGAAAATAGTGGGGCACGGCAATAATGATGCCGTCCACCAAGCCGCTGTCCATCAGTTCCTCGGCCGTGGCGAAGCGGGCGACATTCTCGCCCAGCTTTTCTTTGGCCCATTCCAGCCGCTCCGGCTTAATGTCGGCTACCGCGGTCAGCACCATGCCGTCAATTTTCCCGGCCACAATGTTTTCCGCATGGCAATGACCCATATTGCCGATGCCGATAATACCCATACGTACATTATCCACGTGTTTCAACCTTCTTCCTTTTATTGATGATAAGGGCTTCTACAGTAGCTGTTGCAGCGCCCGGCAGGCTTGATCGAACGCGGCGTTGGTCTCGGCAAATCCGCCGGCTTTTTTCTCCGCCATCTCTTCCGGCCGCTCCAAATTTGCAAACCCCGGGAAAGCCATCAGGTGGGGCTCCAGTGTCAGAATGTGCTCGCCCGGTTTCTGCAAAAACCGGTCAAGTACATAAGGGAGATCGCCGTCCCCCTCGCCGGCGGGCAGGACGACGCCGTCCGAATGCCGGGCGTCTTTCACATGCAGATACAGCACATGGGGCTCCAGCGTATCGTAAGCCTCTTTTACCGGCTGACCGCACTGGACAAAGTTGGCCGGATCAAAAACAAAGGATAAAGCCCCGCCCAGGGTGCGGGCGATGTCAGCACAACGCTCCGCCGTGTCGCCATATATGCCTTTTTCGTTTTCGTGGCAGCAGGTAAGCCCTTCTTTCCGGGCTTCCTCCGCCAGAATCGCCAGCTGCTCCATCACCTGGGAGCGATGATCCGACGGATTCTCGCCCTCCGGCATGTAAAAGCTGAACATGCGGATACGGGATGTCCGCAGGGCATGGCACAGGTCCAATCCCCGTTTGAATGTTTCCAGATGGGCGGCAAAGTCGTCTTTTATACTGATTTTGCCATAGGGCGACCCCATAGCGGACAGCTCAAACCCCCGGTCGTCCAGTTGCCTCCGGATCTCGCGGCATTCCTGTACCGTATGGTCGGCGATGGACTTGGTATCGATAAACCGCATTTCTATATGCCGGATGCCGTTGCGCTCGCAGGCATCCATCTGCCCCTTCAAATCCGGGGCCGCTTCGTCCGCGAAGGCGGACAGAATATAATCAGCCATCATGACACCCCGTTATAGGTAAGTTGAGGCGTTGCGCAGGCTGATTCCCATTTTGTCAAAGGGATCCTCGCCGTAGCAATCATCCTGTTCAATTAAAGCCCATTCGGTTCCCGCTTTTTTGCAGGCGTCCATGATGGCGGCAAAATCCAGGTTGCCTTCGCCTACGGCGGCCATACGCTGTCCGCCGCCGACAATGGCCATATCCTTGATATGCACCGCGCTTACCCGACCAGGCAGGCTTTCGATCACGGCGGCCGGATTGCGGCCGCCCACCTGCACCCAGTAGGTGTCAACGGTAAATTCCCACAGGTCCGGGTCGGTCTCGGTGGTAAGGATGTCAAAGCCGGTTTTGCCGCCGTCCATTTTCTCGAATTCAAACGAGTGGTTGTGGTAATGCAGCTTCATGCCGTGTTCTTTCAGCAGCTTGGCCGCGGGGGTAAAGTCCGCAATCATCCGCCGGTAATCCTCCGCCGTTTCCTTATAGTCGCCGGGGCGGCAGCCGATGCCCACATGGGTGCAGCCCATGATTTCATGATCCCGGATAACGTCCAGCGTGTGGCTGCGGATACGGTTCGGATCGGTGTGGGTCAGCACGATCGACAGGCCGTTGTCGTCGGCGATTTCCCGCAGGCGGGCGGGGCTGAGCGGGGCTTTCATACCCGATACCTGAATGTGGGTGAAGCCCATATCTTTCAGGCGGGCAAAGGTGGACAGCACCCCTTCTTCGGTTTCAATATGATCCCGCAGGGTGTAGAGTTGTGCTCCGACAATCATAATGCAGACCTCCTGTATGGTATTTAAAATCCAAAGAACTCCCGGGAATTCTGATAACAAATGCCCTTTGTCAACTGGCGCAGGTACTTATCGTCCGGATATTCGCCGCCGTCCACCCACTGGCCGATGATATTGCAGAGAATGCGGCGGAAATAATCGAACCGGACATAGGACGTAAAGCTGCGGGAATCGGTCAGCATGCCGATAAACCGTCCCAGCGCGCCGTTGGCCGCCGTGAGCCGGAGCTGCCGCTCAATGCCGTCCACATGGTCGGCAAACCACCAGGCGGAGCCGAGCTGCAATTTGCCTGGCACCTCGCCTGCAAAGCTTCCCAGCGCGGTAATAATCGATTCATTGGAGGCCGCATTGAGGGAATACAGCACCATCTTGGGCAGGCCGGTTTCCATTTCGATATCGCCCAGCAGCCGGCAGAGATCCTCCGGGGACACGATGCTGCCTACCGTATCGAAGCCATGATCGGGGCCCAGTTTTTCAAACATTACGCGGCTGGCGTTACGGATAGGGGACATATGCAGCTGCATCACCATATGGCGGGCGCGATAGAACCCGGCCAGTACGCGCAGCAGATAATCGAGATAGGGTTCCAGCTCCGCTTCCGATAGGGGCTGCCCGGCCATGGCGGCGTCAAAGACGTGTGCCGCGTCGGTTTTGGAGCCCCGCCGGGTCGGCACATGGCCAATACTATGATCGGAGACCACACACCCGCAGGATACAAAATAATCCAGCCGGTTTTCCACAGCGGCCAGAAAATCGTCAAAAGTTTTAACCGGCACGGAAGCGGCTTCTCCCAGCCGTTTTACGTAGGCTGGGAAATCCGGCGTTCCCAGGCCGGTATACAGCTTATCCGGGCGGAAGGTGGGGAGGACTTTCGCGTGCAGGTCGGGTTCTCCGGCCAGCCGCTTGTGGTATCCAAGATCGTCGCAGGGATCATCGGTGGTGCAGATTACCTGCACATCGAACCGGGCGATCAGGCTGCGGGGCGTCAACGAGCCGTCCGCCATCCGCCGGGAGGTTTCGTCCCAAATGTCCTCCGCTGAATCCGGGGTGAGGGGGCGGCGGATGTCAAAAATCTGAGCCAGCTCCATCTGCGTCCAGTGATAGAGAGGGCTGCCGATCATATACGGAACCGCCCCGCTCCACGCCAGATATTTTTCCTTATACCCGGTTTCACCGGTAATCAGCCGTTCGTCGATGCCATTTTGGCGCATGGCGCGCCATTTATAATGGTCGCCCGCCAGCCACATCTCGCCCAAGTTGGAAAAGGGCTTGTTATCATAGATTTCCTGTGGATTCAAATGACAGTGATAATCGATAATAGGCTTGCCCGCGGCACACTCCTGATATAGTTTTTGGGCCGTATCGCCATGCAGCAACAGGCCGTCGTCATAAAACCGGTTCATGTTTTCCTCTCCTTTTCAGGCAGCGGATGAATCGCAAAGCGATGAATCCGCTGCAAAATCATCCTAAGAATAGCACACCCGCCTGTATTTTTCTATTGCACTTGTTGATCGATACCTTGCAAATATTGATATTCCATGCTACTATACCCATAGCCTCAAGGCGTAGCTTTGAGTTATGGGAAGAATGCCTGTCGAGCGACGCAAATACACGCTGCGCCAACCATTCCCCGCAGCGCCGGCGCGCTTCGATGTGCGGCGCCTGCCGTCGGAGGCCGGCAACGTCATTTTTTCGGACGGTTCAAATGATCTGTATTCTTATAGGAGGGGAATGATGAAAAGTTCGCAGAATCTTACATATGAAGGGTTTTCCTATCATCATTCCTATGAGAACAATCCGCAGGAGCATAATTTTGCCCGTCACTGCCATGAGATGCACGAACTTTATTTTTTTGTGGCCGGCGACGGCAATTTTCTAGTGGAAAACACCCTGTATAAGCTGGCTCCGGGCGATCTGCTCCTTTTGCGGTCGGGGGAACACCATCGGTTTATTCCCACGGCTCCCGGCGGATACGAACGCTACTGCCTGCATTTTAACGGTACGCTCATGAAGGAGTATCCCAAGCTGCTGGTCCCTTTCAGCGACCGGCAGGCGGGCACCTATAATCTCCTGCGGCCCGACCGGGAGCTGTTCACCGACCTGTTTTACCGCCTGGATACGGCGGTCCGCCTGCCGGAAGAGTCCCGGCGGACACTCAGCCTGTTTTTGCTGGGCGAGCTTCTTACCTATGTGGCGGTATTCGCGGACGACCGCATCCGGTTTATCGGCGGCGAGCATATGCCGCCGCTGGTGGAGCAAATGCTCCAGTATATCCATGAACATCTGACAGGGCCGCTGAGCCTGGACATCCTCAGTGAACAGGTATTCATGACCAAGCCGCATATCAGCCGGGTATTTAAAGCGGCCATGGGCATGGCGCCTATGGAATACATTACCCGTAAACGCATCCAGCTCGCCCGGCAGTATCTTCAGGAGGGGGAGGGGGCCGAGGACACGGCGGCACGCTGCGGCTTCGGCGACTATTCTTCTTTTTACCGGGCCTACCGCCGCATTGTTGGCAGATCGCCCAGCCAGGCGGAATAAACCAAAAGGAGGACGGCTATGCAGGCTATAGAGGATTTGCATGCGGGCTGTTACGACACGGCCCTGCTGAACCTATACGGACATGAGGCGCTTAAGGACGCGAGGGAAAGGCTGTTAAGTCTGTTCACACAGTATCAATGTGCGTTCGGTGAAGAGGACGACCTGCTGGTCGTCTCCGCGCCGGGGCGTACCGAATTGGGGGGCAACCATACCGACCACAACGGCGGCCGGGTGCTGGCCGCCAGTGTGGATGCGGATATTCTGGCTGTAGCCGGCCGCCGCCCAAACGGGGAGGTGGCCATCCATTCATCCGGCCAGCCGGCGGTGACCCTGTGTCTGGACCGGCTGGAAGCCCGCCCGGAAGAACGGCGGACGTCGGCGGCTTTGGTGCGCGGCGTGGCCGCCGGTCTCAAGCGCGAAGGCGCCCGCGTCGGCGGCTTTGCAGCGGTGACCGACGCCCGTGTCCCCATCGGCTCCGGTCTGTCGTCATCAGCCGCGTTTGAAATTTTGATCGGCGCGGTGTTTAATTATGCCTATAATCAGGGCATGCTGAATTATAGAACGCTGGCCATAGCCGGTGGTTATGCGGAAAACGAGTATTTTGACAAACCCAGCGGGCTCATGGATCAGATTGCCTGTGCGGCGGGCGGCGTGGTAGCGGTAAATTTTGCCCATCCGCAGCATCCAGAGATTCGCCGGATAGCGTTTGACTGGGAACGCACCGGCTATCGCCTGTGCATGATTGACGTCGGTGGAGATCATGCGTCCTTGACCGACGCTTATGCGTCCATTCCCCATGAGATGCGGGCTGTCGCCGAGGCGCTCGGCGGAACCCGGCTCGCGGATACCAGCCGGCGGGATTTGCTCAGTCGGCTGTCGGATATCCGCCGGCGCTGCGGCGACCGAGCCGTGTTGCGGGCTTTCCACTTTTTTATGGAAAACGAGCGGGTCGAACGGGAAACCGCCGCTTTGGAACAGGGAAATTTAGCAATGTTTTTACAGCAGGTGCGCTTGTCCGGCCATTCTTCTTTTGAATACCTGCAAAATATATCGCCGCCCGGGCAGCCCGAGAGCCAGCCAATGGCTGTGGCGCTGTGCCTGGCACAGCAGATACTGGGAGAGGAAGGCGCCTTCCGCGTCCATGGAGGCGGTTTCGGCGGTTGCATACAAACGCTGGTGCCGGCCGAACGGACAGCGGATCTGACGGCGGCCATGGAGGCCGCCCTAACGCCCGGCTGTTGCCGCGTACTCGCAATTCGGCCGGCCGGCAGTATCCGCCTCATGGCGGGGGACCCGTTGCGGACACAGAGGAAAGGAGACCAATTATGACTTTACAGCTGCTTACCGCCGCCGCATCGACGGCCATGTCGGGGATGATGTTCGCCTGTTGGAGCATCGTAATCGTTCTGGTAGTAATGATGCTTGTTTTTATGCGGTCGGAAAAAAATAATTATGCGGTGGCGACCGGCCCGCTGCTGATCCAGCCCCTGGCCTATGTGGTCAGCGGGCGACTGGCCGGTTGGTTGGCCATGGTTTTTCCGATGACGGCTGTGGACTTGCGAATTATCATCAACGTGGTGGCCTCTCTGATCGCCTGCCTGCTTATTGGATTTACCGCTCAGCGAATCACGGAAAAACGCTCCCGGCGGGCGTTTATTATCTGCTGTACCGGCTTTATTCTTTTGCTGACGCTGGCGCTGGTTATCAATTTAATGAATACACAGACACTGGCCTGAGTCCGTTCGGTACGGATTTGTCGATGAGAAGGGAGTCGCTGTATGGATACCGATAAACGCCCGTCTTCCCTGTGGGGTAAGGAAGACATACGCAGCAGGCTGCTTGGTTTTGCCGGTCGTATGGGACTGATCCTGGTGGCGTCGGTCATCATGGCGGTCAATATCAAAAGCTTTGTGGAAGCGGGCGGCCTGTTCCCGGGGGGCTTTAATGGCCTAACGCTGCTTATCCAGCGCAGCGTGCAGCAATACGGCCATGTCACGCTGCCTTTTTCCGTCATCAACTTTCTGCTTAATGCGGTCCCGGCTGTCATCAGTTTTCGCCTGATCGGGAAACGGTTTACCGTCTATTCCTGCGTCATGATTGTGCTGACCAGCGTGCTGACCGATATTATCCCATCTATGCCGCTGACCGACGACGTGTTGCTGATTTGTGTATTTGGCGGTATAATCAACGGCTTTGCCATCAGCCTCTGCCTGTTGGGTCGGGCCACCAGCGGCGGCACGGATTTTATCGCGGTCGCCGTATCTGAGCGCCTGAACGTCGACGCCTGGAACTATGTGCTTTTCGGCAACGCCGTAATGTTGGGGATTGCCGGCCTGCTGTTTGGCTGGGACAAAGCGCTGTACTCGATCATTTTCCAGTTTGCCTCGACACAGATTGTGAGGATGCTGAATCCGCGCTATAAACGCACGACGCTGTTTATCATCTCGGACCGTTCGGAGCAGATATACGAACAGATTAAGGATCTGACGCACCATGGGGCCACCTTGTTCCAGGGAACCGGCCTGTATAACGGCGAACCCCGCTCCATGATTTATTCCGTTATTGCCGGGGACGAGGTTAAAAAAATCGCGCGGCAGGTGCGACAGATCGACCCCAAAGCCTTTATCAATATATTGAAAACCGATCAGGTGGCCGGCAATTTTTATCAAAGGCCGTCGATCTTCGACTTGGCGATCTCGATCTTCGCCTTCGATGCG
>OGYY01002950.1_pt1 | contig 11567 bp, 7 predicted proteins | sample 1576671 | NCBI WGS metagenome assembly OGYY01 (sample SAMEA3541593, study PRJEB24748) | human gut metagenome | biome: human gut; feature: human-associated habitat; material: faeces | place: China | collected 2012 | reverse complement strand
CGTTGCCCGAGCTTGACGACCGCGGTGCCGCCGAGGAGAACGCGTTCAAGTTGCGTCGCCGCATCGCCAACATGGGCGCCATCAACCCCGATGCCGCCCAGGAATACGAGCAGCTGCGCAGCCGCTATGATTACCTGGCGGCCCAGCTGGCAGACCTCGACGGCGCGCGGCGCAGCCTCGCCAAGATCGTCCGCGTCATCGATGCGCGCATGAAAGACGACTTCGTCAGCACGTTCAACGCGGTCAACGACAACTTCCGCAGCATCTTCGCCACCTTGTTCCCGGGCGGCTCGGCCGAGCTCATCCTCACCGACCCCGATGACCTGGAGAACACGGGCGTGGAGGTCAGCGCGCAGCCGGCTGGCAAGCGCATCACCAAGATGATGCTCATGTCCGGCGGCGAGAAGTCGCTCACGGCGCTTGCGCTGCTGTTCGCGGTTTACCGCATCCGCAGCGCGCCGTTCTACATCCTCGACGAGGTTGAGGCGGCGCTCGACGACAGCAACCTGCGCAGGCTCACGGCGTATCTGCAGTCCATCCGCAACGACACGCAGCTCATCATGATCACGCACCAGCGCCGCACCATGGAGATGTCCGACGTGCTCTTCGGCGTGTCCATGCAATCCGACGGCGTCACCAAGGTGATCAGCCAGAAGCTCGACCACGCCCTGAAGTTCGCGGAATAGGGAAGGTGTCGCGTAGGACAACGCGCTGGGAGATGCGGTGATGCTGGACGCGATGCCGGGTACTTTCTGGTGGGGCGGGAAGATTCCTTCCAAGGTTCCGGGTTTGCATGAATCGAACCAGGCGCGAAGAGCGCTCAGTGCGAAACAGCCAAAAGGCGAATATCGTGCGTGACGACAGGGCCGGTTACCGATTGTAACCGGCCCTGTCCCCGCTGAATTCGTGTTCGCCTGCTGCCCGGGATGCCGAGGGCGTGGCAGCAGGGTATACTTCTTGACGAATCAAACGCGTGATGCGCCGGACATGCTTGCAGATCGACCTGCAAGCATGTCGTCGGGTGTCGGGTCATAGCTGGCCGGCCGAGCTCAGGTCGGCTTGCGGGCATGCGATCCGCCGACGGCGCCGCCGGGCATCGCGCACTATGCGACGGTTCGCGATACAAGAGGAGCAACATGGGATTTTTCGACCGCATCAGCCAAGGGCTGCAACGTTCTCGTGACAAGTTCAAGGAGGAGATGAACGTCCTCCTCGACCGCGGTCCCGACCTTGACGAGGAGTTCTGGGACGGCCTGGAGGAAACGCTCATCCTGGCCGACATCGGCGGAGCGGCGGCGTGCGACATCGTTGAGAACCTGCGCGACCAGGCCACGCGCAAGGCGCTTCCCGATGCCTATGCCGTGCTCGACATGCTCAACGACCAGATTGCCGATACGTTCACGCAAGGCGGCCAGGAGATCCTCGGCGGCGACCCGGCGTGCGTGCTGTTCGTGGGCATCAACGGCACGGGCAAGACCACCACGCTCAAGTGCATCCTGCGCAACGCAGCAAAATGATCCACAAACGGGGCCGCTCCGGCGGCCCCGTTTTTTTCCTTGCAAAAAATCCCGGTCTGTGGCATAATGGGCAGGAAAGGAAGGTGCAGCCCGTGACATCGCTGACCAAACGTGCGATCCGCGCTTCGTTCTTGAAGCTGCTCAACGAGCGTCCGCTCAACAAGATCACGGTGAAGGACATCGTGGAGGACTGCGGCATCAACCGCAATTCGTTCTATTATCACTACACGGATATTCCCGCGCTGGCCGAGGAGATCGTCAAGGACGAGGCCGCACGCATCGTACAGGAGTACCCGACGGTCGACTCGCTGGAGCAGTGTCTGGAGATCGCCGTGGAGTTCGCCCTGCAGAACCGGACCGCCGTGCTGCATCTTTACAATTCCGCCAGCCACGAGGCCTATGAGCACAGCCTGATGGACATCTGCCGCAGCGTGGTGGGCAGCTATTTTGACACGGCGTTTGCCGGGAAGGCTCTGCCGGAGGCGGACCGGGAGGTCCTCGTGCGGTTTTACCAGTGCGAGTGCTATGGGCAGATCGTGCTCTGGATGAGCCAGGGCATGCAGGCGGACATCGTGGAGCAGTTCCGGCTGCTGTGCCACCTGCGGCAGGGCATGATGGAGGAAATGATCGACCGATGCTGTGATAAAGTATGAGTGAGTCTCAATATCGCTTTCATCGCCTGCCGGAATTTGATTACAGCACGCCCGGCGCGTACTTCATTACGGTCTGCACCAATGGAAAACGCAATTACTTCTGGGAGTCTGTAGCGGCGCTCACTGCGCAGCCGTTGGCGGCTTTGCCGCCTTACGGATGCGGCGTGCCCCTTGCGGGTTGCGAGCGCCCTCTGCACAGGCTGCCGCTCACGCGCTATGGCCGGTATGCCGCAGAGGCCATCCGGGACATCCCGAAATTCTACTCTCACGCATCGGTTGATCAATCCGTCGTCATGCCGAATCATATTCATTTGCTGCTGCGGCTTGACGAAACGCCGGGACAGGCGGGAATTCCGCAGATCGTCCGCCAGATGAAGGCACATGTGTCGAAGCGGGCCGGATTTTCGATATGGCAGCGGAGCTATTATGACCACGTTATCCGCGGGCAGAAGGATTATGATATGATTTGGCAATATATTGCAGACAACCCCGCAAAATGGTTGAATGATCGCTTTTATGAACCGGACGAGCCATGAGCCCGTCCGGTTTTTTCGATGGCTCTCCCAAGGCTTCGCCTTTGGCAGTTGCTGGTTTCCGTGCACTTCTTCGGCCGCACACACTAATGTAGCGGCGCTCAGTGAGCGCCTTGCGCACTTGCAGATTTCCGGGCAGTATCGTCGACCGCACACGCCTTTGTCGCGGCATGCCCTTGCGAGCGCTGAGTACCGCTGTCGTTTTTTCGATGGTTCTCCAAAACTTGCGGCTGCGATGGGCGCTCACTGAGCGCCGCTACAGTATTGTGGGGGGCTTTGCCCCATTGAAAAATGCCGCCGCCCGGGAGGGCGGCGGCATTGCGTTTATTTTGCGAGCTTGTCCGTGATGGACAGGAACAGGGAGAACAGCTTGGCTGCCTCCGCGCGGGTGGCGTTGCCCTGCGGACGGAACGTGCCGTCCTCGTAGCCGTTCAGGATGCCCGCGATGCGCATGAGCTCGACGAACTCACGGGCATACTCGGAAATCTTGTCGGCGTCCGGGAAGGACTCGGCGGGAGCGGCGTCCTTCGGCAGCTCGATGCCCTGCTTCAGGGCGTAGCGGCCGAAGATCGTGGCCATCTGCTCGCGGGTGATCGGCGCCTCGGGGTCGAACTCCGTGGCGGAGACGCCCTCGACGATGCCCTTGTCCTTAGCCCACGCGATGTAGGTCTCGGCCCAGTGGCCCTCGCTGTCCGTGAAGGGATGCTGGCCCTCGTAGGTCTTGAGGGTCTCTGCCTCCTCGAGGGAGCAGGCCAGCAGCTTGACGAACTGGGCACGGGTGAGCTTGCCCTCCGGCTCGTAGGTCGTGGCGGTCATGCCGTTGACGACACCGCGGTAGACGAGGTCGTAGACGTAGTCGTGATACCACGCATCCTCGGCGACGTCCGTGAACTGCGGGACGTCGATGCCGCGCATCAGCGCCATCGCGTAGCGGATCGCTTCGGGAGTGGTCTGCGGGATCACGCCGGAGTCATTCGTGGTTGCCGCCGTCGCAGAGGTGACCTTCAGCTTCGTCAGGGCGAGAATTTCATCGTTTTCGGAAGTATTCCGAATGACGAGCATATTCCCAACAAGCTTAACCGGGTAATACATGTCAACGGTGGAGTTCATTGTTTTCGCCGTCTCGCTGTTGATCTGATAGGTCACTGCCGCGCCCGTCAGGCTGCGCATACCGACCTGCACGGAGGCATAGGTCTTGGTAAACTGCATCACAACGGCCTGACCCGGCTCGAGATAGATCTCATTCTTCGGGCCGATGTTGACAAGGTCTTTGTCGACCGTAACATTTGTATTGACAGTGCCATTCGATGCAATAATAGCTGCGCCAGAAATGACATCCTTGTCATCGAATACGGCATCCAGAACTTCTTTAACGCCGACCTGATACATCGGGGCGGACATTCCAAAGATGGCATTGTTTACATTTGCCTGTGCGAGAACCATATTGCGGATCTCGGCAGTCTGCATGTTGGCCTCGCCGACAGCAGCGTAGAAGTCCTTCGTCGTGGCATTATCCGGATTCAGCGTGTTCGTCACGCGGAAGCCGTCGATGGCAAGGCCGTAGGTCGTGCCCTTGACGTAGCGGACAACGACCGTGTAGGTGCCGTAGGTCATGCCGTCGACCGTCCAGCACGGGGTGTTGTAGCCGTACTTGTCAGTGCCATGCTGCACAAACAGGTTGTTCACGTCGACGAAGCTCATGCGCTTCAGGCTGTTTGCATCGGCCGTATCACCGGCGTAGACCTGAACGAGCATGTAAGAATGATCCGTGGCATTATTGGCCTCGGTCGCCGGGTCAGATGTTGCGTTCGCATTCTGCGTGCGGAGATACAGCTCCATGCCCGTGCCCTTGAAGGTCAGCTGAGCACTTTCGCCCGGCGTGGTCGTGTACATCACAGAACCGTTTGCACCCAGTTGGTTCTCTTTGTAATACGGATCATAGCCGAAGTTACAACCCGCCGTGCGGCCCTTCTGGGTTTCCTGATACTTGTCCGCTGCAATCGTGCCCAGCGAGTTCCAGCCATCGCTGTAGGTCGCAACGTTCTGCTCATAGTAGACCGTCGTCGCGGGGACAAGGTAAATTAGATAGGTCAAGCCAGTGATCTTATTGTCTGAGTCAGTAAACTCAAGTGTGACTGTAAAAGTTTCAACGCCCTGCATCGGTTTTGTCGCAGTATACGTCAGGCCTTTGCCGACACCGACCGTCGCCGTACCATACTTTCCTACACTCGTTTCCTTTCCGTCGACCTTTGCCCCGGACCAGCCGGATTGTGCAACATTGATGTCAGTCGGCATAATGCGCACCGGCACGCCAAAGTCCACAACAAATACATGCTCATTCTGGAAATCGTAGTATAGCCAAACCTCTTTGTAGCCATTTTCCAGCTTGACTTCCTTCAATGTGAATCCACCGTAACGGTACTGCGCACCAATCTCAGCCATCTTACTCAGGTTACCATTGACTGTCTGTTGGATGCCATTGGTATTCACTACAGTGTTATGAACAAGATAAGTTTCAGAAGCCGGGTCCATTGCAAGCTGAGAATCAAACGTCGTGCCTTCCGGGACATTAATTGCATAGGTGTAGAACTCGCTATTGCCCTTCAGGTTCACATAGTGGACCTTCAGGGAGTCCTCCTTAATCTCTGCCTTAACGTAAACACGAATCAGAATGGCATTGTTCCTATTGTGTGCACCGGTGTTCCACGCGAGGTTATCATACGGAGCTTCATAACTGGGCTTTCTGGCTGGGTTGCCGATACTGACACTCTTCGTCTGATTGCCTTCCCAAACCGTTTCTTCATTATCGGCCCAAGTGAAGTCCGTAACAGTAACTGTATTGCCAGAACCCGTCCTACTGGCCATTGTACCAGTCGCGGCAGTCACCTTATAAATCTCATAACCCTGCTGGCCCGTGAAAACCATGGTACCAAGGCCACGGCCACCAGACCAGTAACCATAGAGGATCGTCTTAGACTTCAGCTTTGCAGCAGTCGTATCTGTCGGGTTAAAGGAACCATCCTCGTAAACAAGCTGAATGGAGACCGAGCAGCGGCTGCTCTCCGGCGGATAGCCCCAAGAGCCGGTGCCATCACCCTTCGTGCCCCAGTCAGCAGCATTCACATGCAGCTCACTCTCTCCGTTCTCATTATTGATGCTAACGACTTCCATATAGTAGGCAACAAGCTGATTTCTGTCGCCCTTGTATGGTACATCGCCAGTATCGGTAACGGTCACCTGTGTACGATCCACATCAACCCATGCGTTCGTGAAGACTTGCCATTTGCCATCCCAATAACGCGCCTTCGTGAAAGCAGTGCCATTCAGTGTTTCATCGTCGCCCTGTTTTGTCGTCTGGAGTTCTGTACCACTCGTACTGTCGTTGGACTTTTGGACGTCCAGAATTTTGGACTGCCAGTATTCCTGTGTGCGTCCATCCTTTGCACCCTGCGCATCGACCAAAGAAGCGATCTCAACACCCTCGGCGCTTGCAACACCATCCAGCGTTGCTGCAATACTAAGTTCATTCTTGCTGCTTGTTGTGCCAGTCAGGCGGGAGTTTGTGATCCAGTATTCAATCTTCAGCGGAGACACATTGTCCAGATTTTCCGGGCTAACCGTAATGATGTACAACACATCACCGATCTTAACCTGCGTCGTGCCCGCCTTCTTACCGGTGAAGGAGATGGTGGTTTGCTTTCTAATTGCTGTCGTGACCTCCTTATAGAGGTACATATAAGTTTCGGTTGTAGAAACGCTTAACGTTGATCCTGAGGTTGGAACCACAAGATATGCTTCCGCATAGGTTGTCCACAAACCCGTCCAACCTGAATACTCAATTGAAAGAGCAATTCCAGACGTGTCATTCGTCTTAATTGTTACAGCTCGCTTGCCAGTCTTAAGGGATGTAGACCAGCCGCTCCAACTATGTTCAGCATAAGGATATACGTATTGACCAGCAGCATTTTTGACATAATACTGCCCATCACCGGCATCCTCCAGCGTGATTTGCATTGCCGGTTTTGTTGCATTTGAATTTGCAGAAACATAAAAAGTCCCTGCCGAAAGTTGCGTTTTCTCATACGAAGAATCTCCAGAAACATCTTGTGTCTCCGTCTTAACAGTTACGAAATCATCCGTATACGCGCTGCTGACTTCACCGTCAACGGTAATTGTCTCCGTCCTACCAACCGTAACCGTGATCGGCACCTGCTTCTCTTCCGCCAGCACCACGACCGTGGAGAAATGCGGAGCCGTGAAGGTCAGGACACCATTCTCGACCTTGCTGTTCGGGTCGGACGTAACCGTCGTGCCATCGCTTTCCAGAACGCCGCCCGTGAGCTTATAGCTGAGCCATTCTTCGCCCACCGGAATCGAGACCGTGGCCGAATCGGTATAGCTGCCGTTTGCCGTCGTCAGCTCGATATTCCAAGCACCGGCGACCTTCTTGCCGTCCAGCTCTTCACCGACCTTGGTCTGTTCCGCCTTGATTCCTGTCAGGCCGGGAGCCGTGACCGAAACACCGGTCGTTTTGTCAGAAACCGTTGCTACATTGGTCGCAACATTGATCGTGCCGTCAGCCTTGAAGCCGCCGGAGACAAGCTCGTTCTCGTCGAGAACAACACTCTCGCCCTTCATACGCTGTGCCATGGCGCGCAGCGGCAGGCGAATCTTCTGTGCAATTTCCTGCTCCGTCTCTGCACCGGGATAGTCGCACCAGACGCAGAACGTTGCACCGGCCGGATTCGAAACCGTGCTGCCCATGAAGGCAGTGTTGCTGAAGTTCGACGCATAGTCATAGCCGCTGTCGAATTTGTCGCTCTTGCCAAGGACATAGTAGAAGTCGCCGTTCGTATTGATCATCTGATGGCCGCGTGCAGCAAGCTGAGAAGCAGTCTCAGACTGGTAGCCGCCCCAGCCGGACGTCCAGAAGGAAATAACGATATCCGTGCTAAAAGTCCCGGACGTGGTATTGCCGTTAAAATAGAAACCGTCGTTGAATGCAACCGGCTTCATTTTGGCTGCCTTGACGAGCGCCGCGACAGAATTGACATAGGAAATAAACTTGTCGTAATTTCCATCTTTCACAAGCTTGCCAAAGCCCATCGAGCCGGTGGAATAAACGTCATTCGCATATTCATCAGCGCCGATGCCGAAGTGCGTGCAGCCCTTCGCCGCGAAGTATTTCACATACTTCGTCAGGAACGCCTTCGTGAATGCAACTGCATCCTCATTTCCCAAATCAATCGTCGTAACGGAGCGGTTATAGGAGCAGCTCGTGCCCGTCAGGCTAGTCGCCGCCGACAGGATTGCGTCCATATGACCCGGATTGTTGATCAGCGGAATGACCGTGATGCCCTTCGAGGCTGCATAGGAAATGATGGCATTCATCTCGGACTCCGTCAGTTCGTCCTTCTCGGGCGTATAGCTCTGCCGGTTGTCGTAAGCCACATTGCCCGCGTGGATCGCCGCAGCGACATCTTCGCTGGAATAGGTCTTATCGCCCACAGTCAGGCTCATATCGTCCAGCAGGAAGCGCATGCCGTCGTTGCCGATGGCAAGCTGCAGATGGGTATAACCCGCCGCAGAGATCTCATTGATCAGGGCGAGGATCCAATCCTTCGTAAAATACTTGCGTCCGCAGTCGAGGTGGAAGATCTTCATGAAAGAAGAATCCGCCGCCTGCGTCTCAGCCGCCTGCACAGCCTCGGTCGGCTGCTCTGCGGCCGGTTCCTCAGCCGCCGCCGGGAGAACGACGAACGATGCGAGCATCGCCGCGATCAGCAGCAGCGAGAGGAGCGTTTTGCTCAGTTTTCTCATCAATATTTCCTCCTTTTTCTAGGGTGATTACGATTCGTCTGCCGAGACCGCGATGACGGAGGGCAGACCCATGTAGCATTCCGCCGCGAGGACCGTCTGCGACGCGCCGGGGGCCAGCTCCTCGACCGTGGCCGTGTAGCTCAGGCCGCCGAAGTAGGTGCCGCCGGTGTCCGTGCGGTAGCGGACGGTGACGTTGTGCAGCGTGTCCTCCGTCATGTTGACGAGGACGAGGCCGCCGTCCTGCACCATCACGCTGACGCGGTAGTCCACGGAGAGCGAGCCGTCCGGCTCGACCTCCGCCGAGGCCGCGCAGACGCGGTTCTCGCCGGTGTACTGCGCGGAATTCAGCTCGAAGGCGTAGCACGAGCCGCCAACGGGCAGGTCCGTCACGCGGAAGCGGAGCTCCGCGCCGTCCTCACACGTCAGGGTGATATCCGCCGCGCCGACGGCCATTCCGCCGTCATTCTGCACGATGATGGTGGCAAGCTGGTCGCTCTCCGCGCCGTCTGCATCCACATTCGGGCCGGAAAACGGCAGGACCGCCTGCAGCGTCAGGCCGCTGCCAAGGTCACGCGGCAGCGCAAGCAGTTCCTCTGCCTCCGTTGCGGACTCCTCCGTCGCGCCGGTTGCGGCCTGCGTGGCCTGCGTGGTCTGCGGCGCGGACGGCTCGGTCTGCTCCTGCGGCGTCGAACAGGCCGACAGCAGCAGAGCCGCTAACATGGCTGCGCCCATTGCGCGCAGCAAGTGTTTCATGGGCACTCCCTCCCAGACGCCCCGGCATACTCCGGAGCCTATAGTTGTAAATATTTTACCACGCGTTTTTTGGAAAATCAACAGGTTTTTCCAAGATTTTCTGTTGTAAGACGCCCGAATTTGGCATGTTCCGAAACATAACTTCCAGATTTTGTAAATTGCAGCAAAAAACGGGAGCCAACGGCTCGACTGCCGCTGGCTCCCGCGCGATTATTTCGTTTTCCCCGTCAGCTCCGCGATCAGGCTGCGCTCCTCCGTCAGGCCGGACGAGATCGGGCGGCCAAAATAGAAGATGGCGTACAGGCCCGGCCCGATCGACGCGCCGCAGGACTGGCAGACCGGTACAACGTGCAGCTCCTTCGGGTGGAAGCGCTCCTCGACCATGGCGCGCAGCTCCTCCGCGCGCTCCGGACGGTCCGAATGCGACAGCAGCATGATCTGCTCCTCCGGCCGCTCGACCGTGCGGGCCATATAGTCGACGGTCGCCTTCAGCGCCGGGGCAAGGCCGCGCGTTTTGCCGATGACGTCGCTCAGGCCCTTCTCGTTGATATCCGCAAGCGGGCGGATGCCGACGAGCGTGCCCATCACGGCCGCCGCGCCCGAGACGCGGCCCATCCGCTTGCAGAAGAACAGGTCCTCCAGCACGCCCATCTGGTGCACGCGCAGGCGGTTCTCCTCCAGCCAGTCGGCCGTTTCGTCCAGCGTCTTCCCGGCAGCGCGCAGGCGCGTCGCCGCGATGACGAGCATCCCCTCCGCACCGCAGTAGCGGAGCGTGTCGACGCAGCGGATGTGCCGCTCGGGGTACTTTTCCATCAGCTCATTCGCCACAAGGCAGGTGCTGTTGTATGTACCGCTCAGGCCCGAGGACACGGCGACGAACAGGATATCCCGGCCCTGCTGCAGCAGCGGCTCGAACCGGTCGGCGACGTCCTGCAGGCCGATCTGCGCCGAGGTGAACAGGCCGCCCTTTTTATCCTTCATCGTGCCGAAAAACTGCGCGGGTGTCATATTCTTCCAGTCAAGATCCGCATAATGATTGCTGCCGTCCGGGTAGACGAGCGCCCCGGGCACATAGCCGTCCACGCCAAAGCGCTCGCGCAGCGGCGCCGTCAGATCGGAACAGGAATCCGTCAGGATCGCAAAATTTGTCATAAGTGTTCTCCCCTTTCCCGGCATTCATTATAGTATGGATGCGTTCATTTTTCAAGAGGGAACAATGTATTTTTATGATTCTGCGTTTACAAAGACGACAAAATTCGATATAATGAAAGAAAAAACGGAGGTATCTTCCCATGCCATTCTGGATATGGCTCATTTTGGGGTTCGTGCTGCTGTCGTTCCTGGGAATGTTCGCAGCGACCTGGCCCATCGCCAAAAAGGTGTATCACAACATTCTCGTCCGGACCGGGCCGGAAAAATGGACCCGTGCAAACAGCTATCCACCCAATCCGGAGCACACGCGGATGTTTGACCTCGGCATGGACTGGGCGCGTGAAAACGAAGCGCGCAAGCGGCCCGTTTTCATCGAAAACGAGGGTCTGAAGCTCGCGGGCGAGTATTTCGACTTCGGCCACAAGCGCTGCGCCATCATCTTCCCCGGCCGCACCGAGTCGCTGTACTACAGCTACTATTTCGCACAGCCCTACGCCGAGGCGGGCTGCAACATCCTCGTCGTCGACAGCCGTGCCCACGGCCTGAGCGAAGGCAAATACAACTACTGCAGCACACGCGAGTGGTCGGACGTTATCGCATGGTCGCGCTTCGCGCACGATCAGCTCGGCTGCAGCGACGTGGTGCTGCACGGCATCTGCGTCGGCGGCGCCGCCGTCGTGCTGGCAGCCGCAAAGCCGGACTTTCCGGCCTATGTCTCGCATCTCGTGGTCGAGGGCCTGTTTGCAACGTTCCTGGAGTCGTTCAAGCTGCACATGAAGGCAGAAAAGCGGCCGATTTTCCCCGTTCTGTACGAAATTTTCTGGGCCGCCCGGCTGGAATCCGGCATGAAGATCCGCGAAGCGCGGCCCATTCGCGTCATCGGCAAGGTGAAAACGCCGATCCTGTTTCTCCACGGCCGCAAGGACGCCTTCTCGCTGCCGAAGCGCGCAGAAGCGCTGTACGCGGCCTGCAATGCCCCGAAGGAGCTCGTTTGGATGGACGAAGGCTCGCATTCCCACCTGCGCATCAACAATCAGGAGCTGTATGACGGCTCGATCAAGGCATTCCTGCAGAAAACGTTCTGATACTGATTCCTGATTAAAACATTTAATCAGGAATCCCGTGTGCTACGCACACTC
>OGYY01002946.1_pt1 | contig 11572 bp, 9 predicted proteins | sample 1576671 | NCBI WGS metagenome assembly OGYY01 (sample SAMEA3541593, study PRJEB24748) | human gut metagenome | biome: human gut; feature: human-associated habitat; material: faeces | place: China | collected 2012 | reverse complement strand
AAAAAGCCGGTCAACGGCATGAAAGATATATTACCTGCAGAGATGGAAATCCGCGATTACGTGACAAGCGTGATTAAAGATACCTACCGCAGCTTTGGATTTACGCCGATTGAAACCCCATGCATGGAAAATATTGCAAACCTTTCCAACAAGCAGGGCGGCGAGAACGAGAAACTGATCTTTAAAGTATTAAAGCGTGGCGAGAAGTTAAATCTCGAGACCGCAAAAGAAGAGGCGGATGTGGTCGATTTCGGTATGCGTTACGATCTGACCGTTCCGCTTTCCCGTTTCTATGCAAACCATGCCAATGATCTGCCGACACCGTTTAAGGCACTGCAGATCGGAAGCGTGTGGAGAGCCGACCGTCCGCAGCGTGGACGTTACCGTCAGTTTACCCAGTGCGATATTGATATTTTAGGAGAGCCGAGTAATCTTGCAGAGATTGAGCTGATCACCGCGACAACCACTACCATCGGCAGACTCGGATTTAAGAATTTTGAGATCCGCATCAATGAGCGCCGGATTTTAAAGGCAATGGCAGCATACAGCGGATTTGAAGAGAAGGATTACGACAGCATTTTCATCACCCTCGATAAGATGGACAAGATCGGTCTCGAAGGTGTGGCAGCAGAACTCGGGGAAGAGGGCTATGCAAAAGAGTCGATTGACAAATACTTAGAGCTGTTTGAGTTATTAAAAGACCTCAAGGATGTTGCGGAAGGTGTGGCATTCTTAAAGGACAAGCTGGGTGATTTCCTGGATCAGGAAGTGGCAGACAGCCTGACCGAGATTGCAACGGCAGTCAATGCGACAAAGAATGCAGAGTTTACACTGGTCTTTGATCCGACACTCGTGCGCGGCATGAGCTATTATACCGGAACCATTTTTGAGATCGCAATGCCGGAGCTTGGTGCAGCCTGCGGCGGCGGTGGAAGATACGACAAGATGATTGGAAAATTCACAGGCAACGATGTGCCGGCATGTGGTTTTTCCATCGGATTTGAGCGTATTATCCTGCTTCTGATGGAGAGCGGGTTCAAAATTCCGGAGCGTCCGAAGAGAGTTGCTTACTTAGTAGAAAAGAAGTATCCGGCAGAGAAACTTGTGGATGTGATGAAACAGGCAAAAGAAGCCCGCGAGAACGGACAGCAGGTATTGGTTGTCCGCATGAACAAGAACAAGAAATTCCAGAAAGAGCAGCTTTCCAAAGAAGGATACGAAGAATTTGAGGAGTTTTTTAACAAATAGAATAAGGAGAGTATAAAGGAGACAATCATGGCAGAATCAATGAAAGGCTTACACAGAAGCCACAGATGTACCGAGGTAAGCAGTGCCAACATCGGTGAAAAAGTAACCGTTATGGGCTGGGTACAGAAGAGAAGAAATTTAGGAAGTCTGATTTTTATCGACCTGCGTGACAGAAGTGGTCTGTTACAGATCGTGTTTGATGAGGAGAGTGTCGGAGCAGAGGGATTTGCAAAGGCAGGAACTTTAAGAAGTGAATATGTAGTGGCTGTTGAAGGAACGGTACAGAAGCGTTCTGCAGCAGTCAATGAAAACTTAAAGACCGGAGATATCGAAGTGATCGCAACCAGCCTTCGCATTTTATCCGAGTCACAGACACCTCCGTTTGCAATTGAGGAGAACAGCCAGACCAAGGAAGATATTCGTCTGAAATATCGTTATCTGGATCTGCGCAGACCGGACATTCAAAAGAACTTAATGCTGAAAAGCCGTGTGCTCGGACTGATGCGTCAGTTTATGGCAAACGAGGGATTTTTAGAGATCGAGACTCCGATCCTGTGCAAGTCTACACCGGAAGGTGCCAGAGATTATCTTGTGCCAAGCCGTGTGCATCCGGGAAATTTCTATGCACTGCCGCAGTCTCCGCAGCTGTTCAAGCAGCTTCTGATGGCATCCGGCTATGACCGGTATTTCCAGATCGCCCGCTGCTTCCGTGACGAGGATCTGCGTGCAGACCGTCAGCCGGAGTTTACACAGGCAGATATGGAGCTTTCCTTTGTTGATATCGACGATGTCATTGATGTCAACGAGCGTCTGTTAAAATTTGTATTTAAGGAAGCCATCGGTGTGGATGTACAGATTCCGCTGCAGCGTATGCCGTGGCAGGAAGCCATGGATCGTTTCGGTTCCGACAAGCCGGATACCCGTTTCGGTATGGAACTGGTCGATGTATCCGAGACCGTAAAGGGCTGTGGATTCGGTGTATTTACCGGTGCACTGGAAAACGGTGGTTCTGTCCGTGGTATCAATGCAAAGGGACAGGGAGCAATGCCTCGTAAGAAGATTGATGCTCTGGTTGAATTTGCAAAGACATACGGAGCAAAAGGTCTTGCATATATTGCCATTAATGAAGATGGCACTTACAAGTCATCTTTTGCAAAGTTTATGACTGAAGATGAGATGAACAATATCGTAGCAGCACTTTCCGGTGAACCGGGAGACTTGCTGTTATTTGCAGCAGATAAGAACAAGGTTGTATGGGATACACTTGGAGCACTCCGCTGCCACCTTGCAGACCAGATGGGACTGCTTGACAAGAATGTATTTGAATTCGTATGGATCACAGAATTTCCACTTCTTGAGTGGTCAGATGAACAGAACCGTTTCACAGCTATGCACCATCCATTTACTATGCCGATGGAAGAGGATCTGGCGATCATTGATACAGATCCGGGTAAGGTTCGTGCAAAGGCCTATGATATCGTATTAAATGGTAACGAGATTGGTGGTGGATCTGTCAGAATCCATCAGGATGATATTCAGGAGAAGATGTTTGAATGTCTTGGATTTACAAGGGAACAGGCGTATGAAAGATTTGGTTTCCTGTTAGACGCATTCAAATATGGAGTACCACCTCACGCAGGACTGGCTTATGGACTGGATCGTCTGGTCATGCTTATGGCAAAACAGGATTCTATCCGTGATGTGATCGCATTTCCTAAGGTAAAGGATGCATCCTGCCTGATGACAAATGCTCCGGACTATGTGGATGAGGCTCAGCTCAAAGAGCTTGGTATTGACATTACAGTTTTAGACGAACAGAAGACGGAAGAATAAAAAATAATGAAACTGCACACTGTATATCCTTATTGTGTGTAAGCAACGAACCAGAACCTGTGTTTGTACCGGGTTATGGTGACTGCCTGGGATATACGGGGTGCGGTTTTGTTTTATAATAGGGCGCATTGGTTAAAGATAAAGCGGATGGGTTCTGGTTTTGAAAGAAATGTGGAGGATAAATGATTATGAAAAGAGGACATTGTATTCTGGCGGCAGGTTTGTGTATTCTGGCAGGGCTTGTATCCGGATGCGGAGATAAAAAGCAGCAGACCTCCGAAGAGATAACAACGGCAGAGGATGGAACGGTTGCAGTAGAAGTGCTGGATAATGATCAGATTGCACTGGTATATAATGGATATGATCCGGAAGTTCATGGAATGATGTTTACGATTACAAATAAATCGGATGATCAGATGGTAAATGTGTATTTCAGTGATGTAGTGGTTGATGGAGAGACGCTTCAGCCAATGTTTGGACTGGATGTGGAAGCACAGACAAGTGAGGATCAGATTTGTCTGGTGGATTGTGATGCAGCACCGGCTGCTTTGACTGGTATTGTATGTGTGGATGACATGGAAGGTTATACGATCGGTACATATGAGATCGATGACGTTGCCCTTTCAAATGAAAAAGATGATACAAAGGAATATACTGTAAAAGAGGGAGCTGTAACGATTCTTGATAATGACAAGGTTACAGTATCTTATATTGGAATTGAGAATGACAGTGATGGCGATGACGCAGAACAAGTACTGGCATTTGAGGTTTACAATAAAACGGATAAAAAGATACAGGCAACATTTGACACAGTTCTTGTAAATGGAAAAGAAGAAGAAATTTCTTATGTGGCAGATGCAATGGGGCATACATATGCAACCTTATTCTGTGACGTGTCCGACGTGAAAGCAATGACAACGCTGACTGGTGAATTTACTGTTTATGATGAAGATGATGAGTTGATCGGGAGCTATTCGATCGAGAAAGCTGCATTGAAATAGAAGGTTAGTTTATTAATCTGATTTTAATCTTTCTCCTATTTTAGATTAATTCGTGGCTGGTATAGTAATACCATCAGCTGAGGAGAGAATAGAGAAAGAAGGAAAAAGATATGGATAATTTAGAAAAAGTAGAGAAGTTAAGAGAAAAAACAGGTGTCAGCTATGAAGAAGCCAAGGCCGCTTTGGAAGCAACGAATTATGATGTGTTGGATGCGATCATTTATCTGGAAAAGAACGGTAAGGTAAAAGCACCGGAGGTTACCAGTTACACGACGGAACAGGCACAGCAGACATCAACAGAATTTGAACAGGCACAGCAGGAATATACCAGAGACTGCAATAAAAAGACCTTTGGTCAGATGATGGATCAGTTTTTTTCCTGGTGTGGAAGACTTTTAAAGAAAAGCGTGGATTCCAAGTTCATCATAGAAAGACGCGGTAGCACTATGGTGAATGTACCTGTTCTGGTATTGATACTTGCGATCATCTTCGCATTCTGGATCACGATTCCATTATTAGTGGTCGGTTTATTCTGTGAATGTAGATACCATTTCGCAGGAATCGACAATATCAATGTAGACTTGAACAGTGCCTGCGACAAGGTTGCAGATACTGTAGACACACTTAAAACAGATATCAATAAGCACTAATTCGAGAGATTAATTTACAATACACAGATTTATTTTAAGGGACATGAAACGAAAATACATTGTCCATGTTCTGATATACTATTATGCAGCAAGCCTTTGCGAATGTCGGTACTTAGCGATCCACGGAGTGGAGCGGTTAGAACCGCTACATGAGCAACAGAGCGAGAGCGTCTTGCGGAATAATAGTATGTCAGAATATGGACATAGGTACTCAAGATACTCCCTTAAAATAAATCGTCACAACAAGGAGTAGAGATGAGCCGGAAGATTTTGATTGTAGAGGATGAAGAAAAGATTGCCAGATTTGTAGAGCTGGAATTGGTTCATGAAGGCTATGAAGTAATAAAGGCATTTGACGGGCGGACAGGTCTGGATCTGGCACTATCAGAACATGCTGACCTGATCGTGCTGGATGTTATGCTTCCAAGGCTAAATGGTCTGGAGGTTCTTCGCCGTATTCGTAAAGAAGGAAATACTGTACCGATCCTGCTGCTTACTGCAAGGGATGCGGTAATGGACAAGGTGTCTGGGCTGGATGCGGGAGCGGATGATTACATTACAAAGCCATTTGCGATCGAAGAACTTCTGGCTCGTATCCGTGTAGCGCTGAAGCGGAAAAGCACAGACCGGCAGGAGACACATAAGCTAGAGATCCATGGAGTCAGCCTGGATACTGACCGGCACGAGGTTATGGTGGCGGGAGAACCGGTGGAGCTTACCAATCGGGAATTTGAACTGCTGCATACGCTGATGGAGAATAAGAATATCGTCATGGATCGGGAAAAGCTGATGAATATTGTCTGTGGTTATGAGTATGTCGGTGAGACAAATATCATAGATGTATATATCCGGTATCTGCGTACGAAGATCGATGACCGGTTCGGTATCAAGCTGATCACAACGGTACGAGGCGTAGGCTATGTGATCAGGGAATCATAGGAAGGTGTAACGGGATAGAGTATACAGTCTGATGATAAGGGTAGATGCAGAAACAAGAGCAAGATTGAAAGAATGTATAAGAAGAGGTATCACGGATGAATGAAAATAAGAGGATGACCTCGATCGCCAGAAAAATAAATATCAGCTTCTGGCTGAAGGAAGTAGGCAATGTAATAGGAATCAATATTATCATTGCCTTTCTTATTATGGGAACCTGGATGTACTGGTGTACAACAAAGCTTCCGGATCAGGTAACAGGTGAGCATTATTATTTTAATGTCAATAAAGAAAAGCATACACTGGAATATGTGATCGATGGAAGTGACCGGAAATCATATGCATATGATTTCCGGGATGTAAGGGATCTGGTAGCTGTACCGGGAATCATACTGTTATCGGCAGAAGGATTTGTGTTGTTTTTTGCGTTATTCCGGACTTCTGTTGTCAGAAGAAAGCTGAAGCCGTTAAATGATCTGGCGGTAAAGGCAGAACAGATCAGTAAGATGTCATTTGAGCAAAATGGTATGGAGGATCAGAAGAAACGTTCCGATAAGAAGTCTGCAAAGACGTTTGACCAGAATCAGATGGATCATCTGGAACAGGCAATATCACATATTTCTCCGGATGATGCCGAACAGGGAGTCCATACCGGAGACAAGGAATTGAAAAGTATTGAGATCGCGTTGAATAACCTGCTTCGGAATATGAAGGAAAACGAAAGGCGGCAGGTACGGTTTGTATCGGATGCATCACATGAGCTTCGGACACCTATTGCTGTGATCCAGGGATATGTGAATATGCTGGATCGATGGGGAAAAGAGGATGAAAAGGTTCTGACAGAATCCATCGAAGCCCTTAAGAATGAGTCTCAGCACATGAAGGAGCTGGTAGAACAGCTTCTGTTCCTTGCGCGGGGTGACAGCGGAAGAAATACTCTGAATAAAGTGAAACTGGATCTGAATCAGATGGTCAGTGAGGTCTGGGAGGAATCCCAGATGATCGATGAGAAGCACCGCTATCTGTTCCGTGGAACAGATCCTGCATATATGACAGGTGATATAGCCATGATCAAACAGTCCATCCGGATCTTTGTACAGAATGCGGCAAAGTATTCTTCGGATGGTGCGGATATTACATTAGGAGTTATGCTGGAATCCGGTTATGTCAGTTATATGATCCAGGATGAGGGCATCGGAATGGAATCGTCAGATGTCGTTCATATCTTTGAACGATTCTACCGATCGGACGAAGCGAGAAACGGCGAGACCGGCGGTTCCGGCCTGGGACTTTCCATAGCCAAATGGATCGTTGATGCTCACTCCGGCACGATCCAGGTTGTATCCCGTCCGGAGATCGGCACCCGTTTTATTGTCCGTTTCCCGATGTGTGAGTAAACAAAGTGAACTTGCCTGTGTGAACAATGGCTGTGGATATCATCATATATAAAGACCGAGCTATAGGACAAAATGTGTTGATAAAACCGTCTTTAACCCTGATAAATAAAGGGCTGGAGGCGGTTTAATCTTTTTAGCGGAAAGGTCTGGTGCGAAATTCATTCCAGACCATGAAAATGGCGACCACTCCGGCAAGTCCATCGGCGATAGGGCCGGAATACATAATGCCATCAATGCCCATAAATAGCGGCAGAATAATTAATAATGGGAGAAGGAACAGGATCTGTCTGGTTAATGACAGGAATGTTCCTTTTTTCGGTTTGCCGATCGATGTAAAGAAGTTCGAAGTGATCGGCTGCATAAAGTTTATAAACGTAAAGAACAGAAAAATACGAAAATAGCTGATCGAAAACTGGAAGTAGCTTTCGGAGCCATTTCCGAAAATGGATATGATCTGCCTTGGCACAAACTGGAACAACAGAAATGCAATGAGCGCGATCACAAATCCACAGGTAGAGGCGAACAGATAGGCAGACTTTACCCGTTTGTATTTTTCTGCGCCATAGTTATAGCTGGTGATTGGCTGTAAGCCTTGTGATATACCGATGATCAGGGATAGGAATACCTGGTTTACTTTTGTGATGATTCCGGCACAGGCGATAGGGATTGCTTCGCCATAGATAGAAAGGGAGCCATAGTATTTGAGAGATTTGTTCATAATGATCTGTACGATCATCATGGCAAGCTGGTTGCTGCAAGGAGCAGTACCAAGGGATGAGACTCTCGCTATGATCGATCTGCTGATGCGGAGATGTTCTTTTCTTATCGTTACAGTCTTGCAGTGGGATAAAAACCAGATGACAAGACCGGCGGAGATTACCTGACCGATAACGGTTGCGATGGCTGCACCTGCCATACCCATCTGGAGAACGGATACAAACAGTGCATCTAAGATCGTATTGATCACGGCTCCGGTGAGGTTACAGATCATGCTGATCTTCGGTCTCCCATCAGCCCGGATCAGATGACCGCTTCCGGTTGTGAGGATCAGAAAAGGAAATCCGATTGCAACAATGCCTGTGTAAGTTTTTGCATAGGAAAGTACATTGTCGGGAGATCCAAAGAAGTGGAGCAGAGGCTCTAAGAACAGCAGGGTGATCGTAGTTAAAATCACACCACAGCCAAAGAGCATAACAGCGGAATTGCCGATATAATAAACAGCTTTTTCCTTTTCTCCTTTTCCCATAGCCAGGTTAAAAGCAGATGCGCCGCCGATGCCGAACAGCAGAGCGATCGCGATACAGGATATGGAAAGTGGAAATGAAATATTGGTCGCAGCATTACCAAGTTCGCCGACATTTCGCCCAATGAAAAACTGGTCAACAATGTTATAAAGAGAGCTAACCAGCATGGCTACTATACTTGGAATGGCAAATTGCATTAATAATTTTTTTACGGGCTGAGAGCCGAGAGGATTTTCATTTGTTGTCTGTGTATTCATGTGGGTTGTCCCTGTTTACAGTTTCTTGCGGGTGTAGGTCATACGGGTAAATGTAATGTCGTCACCGCCGGATTCACCGGTTGTAATATCGAATTCATCTGCGTTGAATTCTGGGAAGAAGACATCTCCGTTTTCAACGACAGTATCAACTTCTGTGATATACATGGTATCAACCAGTGGAAGTGCCTCTTTGAACAGACCATATCCACCGGAGATATAGACATTTCCCTCTTTTACAGAATCAAGAGCTTCCTGTAAAGAATGAACGGTAAGCAGGTTTTCACCGGAGTAATTGACAGTATTTGATACAACGATATTCATTCGGTTCGGGAGAGGATGTCCGATCTCTTCATATGACTTACGTCCCATAACCACAGTATTCCCTGTTGTCAGTTCTTTAAACTGTTTCTGTTCTCCTTTGATCCGCCATGGGATCTGTCCATTTTTTCCAATTACATTATTTTTTGAACGAGCAACGATTAAACCTATCATAGTCCGGGTTCCTTTCTGTGGTATTTTTGTTCCTTTAGCATACTTGGTTTCACAGGAATCGTCAAGCGAGCGTTCCAACTGCTGTTTCAGATATTCATATCTCTGGTATTTTTCTTCCTTTGCAAAATGTATCTCCCGGAATTGTTCCGGATTATTTTCATAAGAAAGAACCTCGTCACCAAATTGTTCACTTGTCAGGTCAAAGATATGACCGTCGATATCGTTATAGCAATGATAGTTTCCGCCGGGACGCAAGATGCCATACACCTTGCCGCCAAAGATGTCCTGAACCAGAAATGCTGTGATAGAACATTGCCCCAAGGTTTTATTCTCCGGTGTCCAGCCATCACGCAGTCTTGGTGCGCAAGTATCAGCGCACCAGATATCAGATAATCTGTCATACAGATCCTGTGGTGTATGGATTCCTTTATACTTGTTTGTTATGGCAGAAACGGTTGCCTGTTCCCAACCGTAGAAGTTGTAGGTCTTCATTTTCAAATATCTCCTCATTTGCTATTGAATGAAATGTGTTGCCTTTGTTTGGATTTATAAATGATATTTATAGTATGCGTTTCAGTTTGCAGTTCTCGATTCCTGCGCTCCAGAATTTTGACAGCGGGATCCCTTTGACCTGACAGATGATACTGGAATTCATAGCTCCATGTCCGACGATCAGGACATCTTTTCCTTCGTCTAATTGTGGTTTTACAACCTCTTTTAGGAATTCTCCTGTTCTCGCAAATAGCTGTTCAAAGCTTTCTCCACCATCCTTTGGAACTTTATAGTTTGCCGGATCAAGAAAGAGATCTTTTATTGGACAGCCGGGAGTAGTTATGCAGTTTGCGGTTCCTTCATAGCTGCCAAAACTCATTTCTTTTAACCGGTCGTCCGTTATGATCGGAATGTTCCGCCCTTTTAATACGATCTCGGCTGTTTCCTTTGCTCGGATAAGGGGAGAGCAGTAGCAGATATCAAAATGGATATCGGCATATTCTGTTCTGGCATGCTCCGCCATCTGGCGTCCTTCTTCATTTAATGGAATGTCTGTCCGACCTTGTAGTTTCCGCATGGCATTCCAGTCTGTTTTTCCATGTCGCATGATGTATAACATTGTTGTATCTCCTATAGATATAATTTTTTATCTTCCGAATGTCTGACAATCATCCAATTCTCTTTCCTCAAATATCTTTTTGATATGTCTCGATATAGTTGATTTATCCCTTTGAAACAGTTCTGCCATCTGGTCAAGTGATAACCAGACTGTATCATTTCCAAATTTCTCATATTTTCGCGTTGCTCTTATCTTTCACCATGTTTTCCGTTTTAATATAGTATGCCAACAGCCTAAGGACATAATCTGGAGCATTACACGTTCCTCTTTCCCACGCTGTCTTCGCACTTCGTGCTCGCCAATCGTGGACAGCTATCGCATGGTCAGTGCTAATGCTTCTCTGCGTCGCTAACGCTCCTTGACAAGGTTCAAGGAAGTTCTGCTCTCGCTTCGCTCACCAGAACAACTGCGTTTCTAAGTTCAGACTTCGTGCGTTGCACTTGTCTTCTCTAAGAGAACGCAAGTTTCAGCAGTAGCCCGCATCCAATCGAACTTCGTTTTCAACTCGTTCTCTTGGGCGTGCCTTGCATGGTCCTCCGTAATCTGCTCTCACTTCGCTATGCTCGTGACAGCAGAACTACGGACTCAACATGACCGGTGTGGCCAAATTGGTCGACGACAGCGACTTTTTTCAGGTGGTAGCCGGCGGGAGTGAGGATGGCGATATCGCGGGCAAGGGTTGCGGGATCGCAGCTTACATAGACGAGTCGTTTTGGATTCATCCGGATCAGGGTGTCAAGGAGTATCTTGTCACAGCCTTTTCTTGGTGGATCAACAACGACAACATCTGCATGGGACCCGTCGCCCCCTTTCTCGTAAATGGAAGGAACAACTTCCTCCGCTTTTCCGGTAAAGAATTCGACGTTATGGATATCGTTAAGTTCCGCATTTTTACGGGCATCCAGGATTGCCTGAGGAACGATCTCCACACCGTATACCTGTTTTGCTTTCTGAGCAAGAAACAGGGAAATGGTTCCGATGCCGCAGTACATATCCCAGACGGTTTCCTCGCCGTTCAGATCTGCATATTCCAATGCTTTTTCATAAAGTACCTTAGTCTGCACAGGGTTTACCTGATAGAAGGACAGAGGTGAGATCCGGTATTTTACATTTCCGATATAATCTGTGATGTATGGACTGCCCCACAGTGTTTTGCAGGTTGGTCCAAGAATCTTATTTGTTTTTTCTGTATTGATGTTCAGGCAGATTGAAGTCATTCCGGAAATCTTTGTCAGACGGGAGATGAGTTCATCTGCATGAGGTAGTTTTTTCCCATTTATGATGAGACAGACCATGACCTCGCCGGTTGTAAAACCAACACGGGTCAGAATGTGACGTACCAGACCCTGAATCCAAGCCAAGCACATTCAGAGCTTTTATCTGCATGAGCTGAAAACCGTGTC
>OGYY01002944.1_pt1 | contig 11581 bp, 10 predicted proteins | sample 1576671 | NCBI WGS metagenome assembly OGYY01 (sample SAMEA3541593, study PRJEB24748) | human gut metagenome | biome: human gut; feature: human-associated habitat; material: faeces | place: China | collected 2012 | reverse complement strand
ACAAGCTCATTAAAAACGGTGAGAAGCAGGGCAAGTCCCGGGAGGATATCTGCAGCGCGCTGCGCGAGAAATTCGGAGAGAAGAACCCGGAGATGCAGGTCCTGAACTAAAAAGCGGAAGGAGACGAACGACAATGGATAACAGGATGTTTTGTTTTCAGTGTGAGCAGACGGCTGGCTGCGCCGGTTGTATCGGAAAAGCCGGTGTCTGCGGAAAAACCGCTGAGGTGGCGGAGCTTCAGGATCAACTGACTGGCGCTCTGGTTGGACTGTCCCGTGCAGTAGATAATGCTCCGGATGCGAATGAGGGGACTTGGCGGCTGATAATCGAGGGCCTGTTCACCACTGTCACCAATGTGAGCTTCAACGAAAAGACCATTCGGGAGCTGATTGATCGGGTACACGAGGAAAAGGCCCACCTTGTTCCCGGCTGCTCCGGCTGCGGCTCCCGCTGCGGGCGAAACGATGATTATGATATGAACTTGCTCTGGAACGCGCAGGAGGATATTCGCAGCCTCAAATCCCTGATCCTCTTCGGCGTGCGCGGCATGGCGGCTTACGCCCATCACGCTATGATGCTGGGCTATGCCGACGAGGAAGTGAACCGCTTTTTCGCCAAGGCTCTTTTTGCCGTGGGCGGGGACTGGGATATGGACGCGCTGCTGCCCATCGTGATGGAAGTGGGCGAGAAAAACCTCCAGTGCATGGCGCTTCTGGATAAGGCCAACACCGAAAGCTACGGTACGCCCGCGCCTGCCACCGTCCCGCTGACGGTGGAGAAGGGGCCGTTCATCGTCATCACCGGACACGATCTCCATGATTTGAAACTGCTGCTGGAGCAGACCGAGGGCAAAGGCGTCAACATCTACACCCACGGTGAAATGCTGCCTGCCCACGGCTATCCGGAGCTTAAAAAATACCCACACCTCAAGGGCAACTTCGGCACGGCGTGGCAGAACCAGCAAAGAGAATTTGCCGGCATCCCTGCGCCGGTGCTGTTTACCACCAACTGCCTGATGCCGCCGAAAGCAAGCTACGCCGACCGCGTGTTCACCACGGCGGTGGTATCCTACCCGGAACTGACGCACATCGGAGAGGATAAGGACTTTACCCCTGTCATCGAAAAGGCATTGGAGCTTGGCGTGGCGGATCAGGTGATCGAGGCGGTAAAGAGCGGTGCGATCCGGCACTTTTTCCTGGTGGGCGGCTGTGACGGAGCCCGTCCCGGACGGAACTATTACACTGAGTTTGTCAAGCAGACGCCCGCCGATACCGTGGTGCTGACGCTGGCCTGCGGCAAATACCGCTTCAACGACCTTGACCTCGGAACCATTGGCGGCCTGCCTCGGCTCATGGACGTGGGTCAGTGCAACGACGCTTACGGAGCTGTCAAAATCGCGCTGGCCTTGGCGGAGGCGTTCGGCTGCGGCGTGAACGATTTGCCCTTGTCCATGGTTCTTTCCTGGTATGAGCAGAAGGCAGTGTGCATCCTGCTGACGCTGCTGCATCTGGGGATCAAGAATATTCGCCTTGGCCCCACGCTGCCGGCGTTCGTTTCGCCCAATGTGCTGAACTACCTTGTAGAGAATTTCGGCATTGCTCCCATCACCACGCCGGAAGAAGATTTGAAGCAGCTCCTTAAATAATGATGCCCATGGGGCGAACTCAAATCATATTTCTCGCTGTCCAATAGAAGTGAGTGGCTCTACCTGCGTAAATCGAATGCTGCGAATAAGAGAGGCGGCTGACGGACTCACTTACGGGCGTGTTAGCCCAAGGTGAAACGGGTCAGACCATTACTCTCTTATTCTCACAGCTTCGGCTTTGAGATGGAAAAAGACGCGGCTGGCGGCCGCGCCTTAAACCTTAATTATTATTGTAGGAGTTGTGTGAGAGGATATGAGTGCCAATACTTAATTTGAAAAACAGCAGATTTTTCACCTTTAGCGCTTTGAACGCATCTTTTCCATCAACGCAAGGCAAAACCCTTCCGATTTTCGGAAGGGTTTTTGCTTTATCCGGATATCGGCGTCTGCTGCCTATAATAATGGAATAGCGGTATTCCAAAACTTATTATTGACATATGCCGAAAACATGATAGACTATAAGTAATGTTATTGGCATATGCCAGAAATGATTCGGAGGAAATGGTTATGAAGATCGCAGTTACCTATGAAAACGGAGAGGTTTTCCAGCATTTTGGCCACACGGAGCAGTTTAAGCTGTACGAGGTATCCGGCGGCAAGCTGCTGCATACACAGGTGGTGGATACGAACGGCAGCGGTCACGGTGCGCTGGCCGGCCTGCTGGCACAGCTCGGTGTGGATACGCTGATCTGCGGCGGCATTGGCGGCGGCGCACAGGCAGCGCTTGCGGAGGCCAATATCCGTCTAATCGGCGGTGTGCAGGGCAATGCCGATGAGGCAGTGCAGGCTTTCCTGAACGGTACGCTGGCGTTTGATCCCAATGTGCACTGCACGCACCATGACCACGGCGAAGGCCATTCCTGCGGCAGCCACGGCTGCGGCGGTCACTGTCACGAATAATTCATGCCGAGACCGAGAAAGTGCCGCAGAATCTGCGGTCTGCCGACGTTCAGCGAGTTTTCCCCGCAGGAAAGTACGACAGAGTGCGTGCAAATGACGCTGGATGAATATGAAGCCATCCGTCTGCTGGATCTGGAAAATCTGCAGCAGGAGCAGGCTGCCGCGCAGATGGGCGTGGCTCGCACAACGGTGCAGCTGATCTACAACAACGCCCGCCGCAAACTGGCGGATTGCCTTGTAAACGGCAAACGGTTGGTGATCGAGGGCGGCGATGTTGCGCTGTGCGAACGGCATGCGCAGTGCCCCGGACGCGGACATTGCTGCCGCAGCGGCTGCCCGAAACATCAAAAATAAGTGCAGAAAACGAAAAAACCGTTGCCAAAGCAACGGTTTTTTCGTTATTCTTCGTGATCGAGCACATAGCGGTACAGCGCGTTTTTCTTTACGCCGGTTTCGGCGGAAACTGCCTTGACCGCGTCCTTCTGGGTCTGGCCCTGCTCCATGCGGCGGCGGACTGCCTCAGCGGCAGAGGCAAGACGCTCGGCCTCATCCTGCTCGGTCTCCGGCTCGTCCGGCGCACCCTCGAGGATGAGCACGAACTCGCCGCGCGGCGCGTTGGCGTCAAAGTAGGCAACCGCCTCGTCGAGCGTCATGCGGAGCGTCTGCTCATGCAGCTTGGTCAGCTCGCGCGAGAGTGACAGCCGGCGGTCGCCGCCGAAGGCGTCGCGCAAGTCGCGCAGCGTTGCACACAGCTTGTGCGGTGCTTCGTAGAAGATCATCGTGCGTTTTTCACCCTGCAGTGCGTCCAAATGCTCTCTGCGGGCCTTTTTGTTGACCGACAGGAAGCCTTCAAAGCACCAGCGTCCGGTCGGCAGACCGGATGCCGCCAGCGCGCAGACCGCCGCGCAGCAGCCCGGAATCGGGATAACGGGTACATCGTGCTCGGCGCACAGCGCGACCAGATCCTCACCCGGATCGGAAACCGCAGGCGTGCCCGCATCGGTTACGAGCGCACAGGTCTCACCGGCGAGCAGCTTCTCCAAAACCGCTTCACCGCGTGCGCGGCGATTGTGTTCGTAGTACGAGATCATCGGCTTTTTGGGCAATTCGCAGGCGTTGAGCAGCTTTTGCGTCACGCGGGTGTCCTCTGCCGCGATGAAATCCACCGTGCTGAGCACCTCGCGTGCCCGTGGCGATAAATCACTCAGGTTGCCGATCGGCGTTGCGACTAAGTATAATATAGACAATTCAATCCCTCCGGAATTTCTTAAATGGAGAATGGATAATTGAGAATGGAAAATGAAGGTTCGGTACATGGTGCCGAATTAAATCATCGCGCATTGCGCGTCTCAGCGCAGCGCGGACGGAACTCGCGCAAGAATAGCGCTGATTCTCCATTTTCAATGCTCAATTCCGTAAATACGGAAATATTCATCACTCTCAACGATCAGCGGCGGCTCAACAACAAGTCCTTCCGCACTGCCGCCTTTTCGGCACTCGACCATGACGACGCTTGGCGCCGCCTGCACGCTCTGGTGCACGAACCGCATTCTTTTCGGCACGAGCCGCACGCGCGAGAGCGCTTCGAGCAGTACCCACAGCCGTTCCGGCCGGAATACGAACGCGGCTTTGCCGCCGGTATGCAGCACGAACGAGGCAGCAACCGCCAGTTCCTCGACCGAACAGGTCGCGTCCTGCCTTGCGGTGCGCTTTTCGGCGGTCGGCGCATTCGCGCCTGCGTTGCGGTCGAAATACGGCGGGTTGCAGATAACGTAATCCATACTGCCGTGCGGCAGCAGCGTGCGCATCTGCCGGAGGTCGCCTTGCAGAGCGGTTACGTTTTCCAGCTCGTTTGCTGTGATGGACTGCCGGAACAGGTCGAGCGGGCCGTCCTGCAGTTCCAGTCCGGTGATCTTGAGGTCGGGCCGCCATACGAGCAGCGCCAGAGCGCCTGTGCCGCAGCCGAGGTCAAGCAGTTTGGCATTGCGTCTCGGCTTGGCGAACGCGCTGAGCAGCACGCTGTCCTGTCCGAGCTTAAAAAACCGGTCGTCCTGTAATAATTGCAGTCCGTTAGGGAGTATTTCAGTGCTTTGCGCCATGATTTCTCTCTCCTTAGTAGGCTTTTTCTACCGCAGCCTGCAGCACCTGCGAAGCCACCGTACCGGCAACGGACGAACCGCCGCCGCCGTTCTCGACGAGAACGATGAAGGCATACGGCGTAGCTTCATCGCGCAGGAAGCCGGTGAACCATGCGTTCGGCGACTTATCCGCGCCGACCTCGGCGGTGCCCGACTTGGCACAGATATCCATGCCCGGGAAACGATCCTGACCGTAGGTCTCGATGACGTTGTTATGCATCATATCCGCGATGGTACCCGCGGTCTTTTCGTCGATCAGCTGCGCCGACTTGTGCGGATAGTAAATGCCAGTCGGCAGGCCGTAATCTGTGGTGGATTTTTCGATCAGACGCGGCACGGCAGCCTTGCCGCCGTTGGCGATCGCGCCCATATACTGGAGCATGTTGATCGGACACAGGGTATCCTGACCCTGACCGACACCCGACCACGCCAGCTGATTGTCATTGCCCGAGAAATCAAACTTGCCGACCGAGGACTGGATGCCGTCCACCTTGATGGACTTGGTCAGTCCTGCCGCATCCGCGTATTCCTGCATGGTTTCGCCGCCGAGTTCGACAGCCAGCTGACCGAACACACCGTTGCACGAGTTGGCGAGCGCTTCCTCGATATCCTGTTCGCCGTGAGCGTGCGGGCAGGTGACTTCCTCGCCGCCGATGTTGACCGAGCCGGTGCACGTCCACTTGCGCTGGAACAGGTCGGGGATGTTCTCGATAGCGGCGTTGATGGTCACAACCTTGAAGATAGAGCCCGGAATCGAGTTTGCGGACAGCAGTCGGTTGACGTAAACGCCGTCCCATGCGGGATCATCCGCCGCAATATCCGGCGGATTGGCTGGATCGAATGTCGGTGTGGATAACATGCACAAAATTTCACCGGTTTTATAGTTATAAACGCCAACCGTTCCGTTCATTCCGTTCAAAGCCTGATAAGCGATATTGTTCAAATAGGCATCAATCGTCAGATACAGGCTGTTGCCGGTGCCGAGCGGAGAATATACGCCGGTGAGCAGATTGTAGCCGGACAGCTTATCCGCGAACGAGGTGAGCGCACCCGCACCGATGTTGCCGTTTTTGTCGCCGACGGCGTGCAGTGTGGCGCGCCGGACGGCTGCGTCATCGTTGTAGATGCGGTTGCCGTCCTCGTCGAGCGTGGACAGCATATCGCCGTCCCGGTCGAGGATGGTGCCGCCTTTCAGCTGGCCGGAGTTGTTATAGAGATGACGGTTGTACGGGTAGGAGGCCCAGTCACCGCCGTCTACGACAAACTGGAAGCAGAAGAACGCCAGACCCAGACCGAGCAGCGCGGCAAGGATCAGACAGAAAATACTGCGTTTTTCGATTTTCCGCATGGTTACTCCTCCCCTCTAAGCTCGCGGCGGCTGGGCAGACGAACTGCGAACGACGCATTCTGTCGGGTGTCGGTCGCCTTCAAAAAGGCGAGCATACCCCATGCCGACAGCATGGACGAACCGCCGTTGGATACGAACGGCAGCGTAACGCCGGTGAACGGCAGAATATCGACCGCACCGAATACGTTCAGACAGGTCTGGAACACCAGCAGACTGGTGGCCGCGCATGCGGCGATGGTGTAAAAGCTGGAGCGTCCGGCGCGGCAGGCGCGGACAGCGAACACGGCCAGCGTAATGATGCACAGGATGGTCAGCACGGCAATGACGAGACCCCATTCCTCACACAGCATACCGAACACGATGTCGGTATCCGCGGCAGGGAGATTCGAGAGCCAGCCCTTGCCTGCGCCTACGCCGATCATGCCGCCGGAGGCGGCTGCGGTCAGCGTATGCGTCTGCTGGAAGCCCTTGTCGTACACGTCCTCCCAGATATGTCCCCAGGAGGCAAATCGTGCGGCAACGTGCGGCTTGATGGTCAGCATGACCATGCCCGCGCCGAAGCAGCCGGCGCACACAAGGCCGATGGTGGCAAAATCGCCCGAATGCAGGTACGCGATGACAAGGAACGTCACGAAGAACACAAGTGCGGTGCCGAAGTCGTTCTGCAGCGCGAGACAGCCGCCGCAGATAGCGGTCAGGCCGATGAACATCCACAGGTTGCGCTTGTTGAACAGGCGGTCGAGCGTTGCGGCACCGGCGAAAATATAGCAGATTTTCGCAATTTCCGAGGTCTGCAGAGACAGAGGACCGAGACGCAGCCATGCCTTCGCGCCGCCCTGCGACGAGCCGATCAGCAGTGTAATAGCCAGCAGACCGACTGCCGTTGCGCTCATAAACCAGCGCACCTTCTGCGCCCGGGTCAGGTCGCGCAGGAAGAAGCCGAGCACGATAAAGATGGCAAGACCCATCAAAATCGCAATCAGCTGCTTGGGCAGCTCGTCCGGCACGGTCGAGCCGGTGACGGCGAGTGACAGCGTACATAGGAAGAACGCTATCGTCTCCATTTCAAAGCCGATGCGGCGGAACAGGCGCATGACGATGAAATACGCCCAGCAGATTACCGTAAAGACAAAAAAGGTGAGCGGAATGGTGGTGGTCGCCTTGTCGCCCTGTGCGATAATGAGCTGCAGACCGGTGAGGATCTGGAACAGCGTCAGCAGTACGAGCGAACCCCACATGCCGGCAGGCTTGCCCTCAATGCGGCGTTCGACCATCTGTGTGCGCTTCTCCTCAGCGGTAATGGGCTCCATGATAGCGGGAATACCCGCAAAGGTGACCGTGTCGCCGTCTTCGACGAGCGCATACTCGTCCACCGGCAGGTCGTTTACCTTGATGCCGCCCTTGGAACCGAGATCGTATATCGTCCAGCTGCCGTCATCCTCGCGGATGAGCGCGGCGTGCTGACGCGATACCGACGGATATTCCAGCTGCACATCGCAGCTGGGGGCGCGTCCGATGATGTTCTCCCAGTGGGTGATGGGCAGGCGCACGCCGTTGCGCAGCACCAGATAGCCCCAGACCTCATCCGGGTGCTTGACCTTCCACAGCGAGCGGATCGCACCGACAAGGATCATCAGCGCAAGCAGCGGGAACACAAAGCGCACAACGGTCGTGTACCACGCCCCGATGAGCGGTTTTTCCGCCAGCAGAGCCGTCAGCCTGTCGAGAAGCTGCTGCAAAGCATCATTCATGTAAATTTCCTCCTTTCGAGGGATGCTGTTGATTACTTGGATTTACCAATAATACTACCAGTATAGCCTATCTATTATAGCATAGGTTGTCAAGAAATTTGCTGTTTTTCACAAACTTTCACGAATATCTTGATTGACATTGACAGAATGTTGTCACGGTGTTACACTGAATTCATAAACTACATACGCGACAAACGAAGTTTGCAGGAAAAAGCCGCGCGGGCAACTGCCCATGGCTTGCCGAAGGAGCAAAACTCTCAGGTGTCCGGTTTTCCGGATGAGGACTGTAAATGGATGTGGCTCTGGAGAACGTTCCTCAAGGGGACTGCCGAAGGTGCAACGCGCGCAAAGGGGTTTGCGTGCCAATCTCTCAGGCAAAAGGACAGAGATGAACCTGTTTTTATAGACGTTAGGATATAAAAATAAGTTCCGCGGAACCACAGCAAATGTTTTTTCACGGTGCAGGGTGTACCGTCTGTTTGCTGTCTTTCCGTTTCTTTGGAGCCGTAACCCAATGCTGATTGGGTTCGGCTTTTTTGTTTGCCGCAAAACAAAGAAGGGGTATGTAAAATGACAATGGAAGTATTGGCAGACTGGGTAAGCAAGGTCAGCAACGTCGTATGGAACGGCCTGCTGCTGTACCTGCTGGTTGGCACCGGCATCGTGTTTACCATCCGCACGCGCTTCGTTCAGGTGCGTAAGTTCGGCGCAGGCTGGAAACATCTGTTCGGCCATTTCTCGCTCAACGGTGAGAAGGCGGGCAAGGACGGCATGAGTCCGTTCCAGGCGCTGACCACCGCGATCGCGGCGCAGGTCGGCACCGGCAACATCGCAGGCGCGGCTACCGCACTGTATTCCGGCGGCCCGGGCGCGATTTTCTGGATGTGGCTGAGTGCATTCTTCGGCATGTCCACCATCTACGGCGAGGCGGTTCTCGCGCAGAAGTACAAGACCACGGACGACAAGGGCCACGTTACCGGCGGTCCGATCTACTACATCCGCGCACGCTTTACCGGTAAATTCGGCAAGTTCCTTGCCGGCTTCTTCTCGGTTGCTATTATTTTTGCACTGGGCTTTACCGGCAACATGGTACAGGCAAACTCGATCAGCGTCGCGTTCAACACCGCGTTCGGCGCACCGATGATCGTTGTCGGCATCATCTGCGCGATCATTGCAGCGTTCATCTTCCTCGGCGGCGTAGGCCGTATCGCGGCTGTTACCGAGAAGGTTGTTCCGATCATGGCGCTGTTCTACATGGCGGGCTGCATTGTTATCCTGTGCATCAATCATGCAGCGATCATTCCGGCATTCAAGTCCATCTTTGTTGCGGCATTTGATCCGCAGGCTATCCTCGGCGGCGCTGCAGGCATCACGGTTCGTCAGGCAATGCGCTACGGCGTTGCACGCGGTCTGTTCTCGAACGAGGCCGGCATGGGCTCCACGCCGCACGCGCACGCTCTGGCAAAGGTAAAGCGTCCGCAGGATCAGGGCGAAATTGCTATCGTTTCCGTATTTATCGACACCTTTATCGTACTGACGCTGACCGCTATGGTCATCCTGACCTCGGGCATGCTCAATCCGGGCGCACCGGATGGTCTGCAGGGCACCGAGCTGGCACAGGCGGCCTTCAAGGCTTCCCTCGGCTCGGCGGGCATGATCTTTGTTGCGATCTGCATGCTGTTCTTTGCGTTCTCTACCATCATCGGCTGGTATTTCTTCGGTGAGCAGAACGTAAAGGCGCTGTTCGGCAGCAAGGCAGTCAAGGTATATGCCGCTATCGTTGTTGTCTGCATCGTGATCGGCTCTGCACTGCACGTTGACCTGGTATGGAACCTGTCTGACCTGTTCAACGGCCTGATGGTATTCCCGAACCTGATCGCGCTGCTGGCGCTGTCCGGTCTGGTTGCCAAGGCGGCCCACGACAAGGACATTATGAAGTAAGCTATGACCTGTCGCGGAACTACACGGTTTGTGCAGGAATCGGCTCTATACAGTATTATTTGATAGAAAATGCACCGCAATTCTGCGGTGCATTTTTTTGCAGACACCGAAAAAACACTGGTTTTCGCGTTCTCAGTACCGTATAATAGGGGAGTACCGCGGGAACATTTTCATATTCCACCCGTTCAGGATATAAGGAAACACCGCACAATTAAAGCTGCGGCGCTTTGCGGAAATTTTACGCTCTGATGTCGTTGCGGATTTTTGCAATAAACAAAGTATTGCTGCAAACCCGCGCCTAATCAGAACGCAAAATTTACGCGCAAATCGCTCTTGTTCAATGATGCGGTATTGTCTAAAAAGGAGAATTTCACATGAAAAAACGTACATTTTTGCTTTTTGGCCTGCTGGCGATGCTGGTTCTGACCGCCTGCGGCGGCAAATCAGGCGCGCAGACCTCGACGGATGATGCCACCGACACGAGCGATAACTCGCAGCAGACGACCGCTGAGGAGACCGCACAGCCCATCGGTCAGCACCATGCACAGATCACCATCAAGGACCACGGCACGATCGACATCGAGCTGGACGGCGATGCAGCGCCTATCTCGGTTCAGAACTTTATGGACCTGGCAAACGACGGTTTTTACGACGGACTGACCTTTCACCGCATTATTACCGGCTTTATGATGCAGGGCGGCGACCCGCTGGGCAACGGCACCGGCGGCTCGGAGAACACCATCAAGGGCGAGTTTTCGGAGAACGGCGTGGAGAACAAGCTGTCGCACACGCGCGGTGCGGTTTCAATGGCACGCTCAAGCAATCCGGACAGCGCATCCTCGCAGTTCTTCATCGTTCAGCAGGACAGCACCTATCTCGACGGTCAGTACGCCTGCTTCGGCTATGTGACCAAGGGCATGGATGTTGTGGATGAAATCTGTGATAATACGCCGGTCGAGGACGATAACGGTACGGTTAAGACGGAAAATCAGCCGGTTATTGAGAGCATTAAGATTATCGACTGACTGTGCAAAGCGTAAAGAGTTGAGGGTGAAGATTGGAGAGTAAGTTTCGGTTTTCCTCTTAACATAATAAAGCACCCCCTCTGTCAGACAGTATGATATACGGTCTGACAGAGGGGGTGCAGTTCCATCCCGGACTGTACACAGGATTCGGGATGTTTTTTTACTTCGCTGTTAATATTTCAGATGCCGTTCCGAAGGATTTCATCTTTTCGGTAAACTGGAATTTACCGAGATAACACCACTTTTTCAGTCGGCCAGGATTTCCTGAGAGCTGCATAGGAAACCAGAAAGTTGGCAAGCCAGCCTGCCGGCACGGCAAGCCAGACAAATGCAATACCAAAACGCGGTGCACAGATCAACGCCACGGACAAGCGAATCGCAAGGTTTACCATATTGGCAATGAGGAACGGCCGCATGATTCCGAGTCCGCGAAGAACGCCATCGGTCGCCATTTTGATGCCCATAAAGATAAAAAAGAAACCAAGCCATCTCATATAATCCCCGGACACCTGATAAGCCAGGGCGGTTCCGTCTTTTCCAAGGAACAGCGAGGAAATCTGTGTGTGCAGCGTTTCAATGACAAGGAAGGCAAGAATAGCAAAACATACATCCAGCACCAATGCTGCGCGGTAGCCTTTTTTGATGCGCTGGGTTTTGTTTGCGCCAAGGTTCTGGGAAACATACGGCGAAACCGCATTGCCGATGGACACAAAAATCAGAGAAAAGACGTTCTCCACCCGCATCGTTGCCGCATACCCCGCGAGCGCCTGTGTGCCGAAGGGATTTACAACCGCCTGTACGATCATCATACCGATGGATACGGTATGATGATC
>OGYY01002941.1_pt1 | contig 11616 bp, 14 predicted proteins | sample 1576671 | NCBI WGS metagenome assembly OGYY01 (sample SAMEA3541593, study PRJEB24748) | human gut metagenome | biome: human gut; feature: human-associated habitat; material: faeces | place: China | collected 2012 | reverse complement strand
CACTTATGCACCTGGCGTCTACGCAGTGATCCTTTTCCAGATGGTTGCTGATCCGTACGTGCTTTGTGATATACCCGTAGGTCTTATGAACGTCGCTGTATTGCTCCTTGAGCCTTGCGTAAAACGCCCAGCGCATGACGCCCATAAACGCGGCGTCCCTGAAGGACTGCCCCCGCTTAATGCGAAGCTCAATCTCTCCCTTGTGGCACTTGTCGTGACAGGTGTCGCACAGGGTGATCAGGTTATTCGGGGCGTTCCCTCCGGTTTTTCGACTCTCTATATGGTGAACGTTCAGGATCTTATCTTTGGATTTGCCTTTGCAGTTCTGACATACATGGCCGTCCCGCCATAAGACGTATTCCCGGACATTCCAAAAGCCCAGCTGCTCGCCCTCCTGGTACTCTTTCCCGGAGATATCCGGGTTCTTGATCTTCTGGATGTCAAAGCTGGCGGTTTCGACAATGATCTTTGAGATCGGGAGCAGTTTATGTACATCCTCGACGGCTTTCAGGTGGCTCTGGATCTTCTGCTCGATTGACGGTGCCAGCCATCCCTTGTTCTTTGAATGGACACGGTTGTCAAACCTCGCGGGACGGTAACGCAACCTGTTCCTGCGGGTACGCCTGTTCTGCCTGCGGGTGGACAGCAGGTCCACGATATCGGTCCGTAATTCGACTTCCGCGGCATAGAGTTCCTCTTTTTCAGTCGTGGCTGACAGGCCGACATGCTTACTGCCGGCATCCACACCAAGGGTAATGGGCTGTGTCTGGTCCTCACACGCAAAGGTAAGCCGGATCACGAAAGGCGTCCTATTGATAACCGTAGCTCTGTTATTCTTTAGTAGTTTCCTGGCTTTTGCCTCTTTACATGGCATCAGTGGATCGCCATGCACGTTTTGTACATACACCATGTTTTTAAAACCTCCTGTATGCTAGAGTAAGGTAGCCTTCGACAATGTTATCCCCCGGTTTTGTGACAGCAACACTGTTCCTACCCGTCAGAACTGTTTAATCACTGTCCTTAGAGCAGTGGACTAAGCTAAACATCCACTGGTAACTATATATTCGGGAGTAACGTAGTGCTCGAAGCACTTAGTCTGATCAATAAGGGCTTGAAGCCCCCACTTCTATAAGTGGCGGGGTATTGACTCTTACTCATTTGCTGTTCTCCTTTCTTTTGACTTCAAGCTTTGAGATGCTTCTATATATTTTCTTTTCTGCTTCCCGGGGAGTTGTTTTCCACATCTTACATACCCGCTGCAGGGCGTCCTCCCAGGTAGTCGCAGACATACAGACATGCTCTTCCGGGGACGCATTAGTCCAGCTCCGGCAGGTTCCATCTTTTTTCAGCCATGTGATCATTATTTTCACAATCATTTACCGCCTTTCTCCTATGTGTCTGGCTCCAGGATTGCTTTTACTTTACGGAGCTGTTCCAGGGTAAACGGGTGATTATAGCAGCTGATAGAAGAAAGCCATATTTCCAGCATGTCAAGCTCAATCCAGGCTTCCGCTTCTTTTTTGCTAAAAAACAAATAGCCCTTTTCACCAACCTCCCGATCCTCAAGAAATATTCCGTTCCATTCATAAAATCTAAAGCCCAGATCATCAGTTATATATTTACGGCCATTTTTTGAAATTTTCCTCTCCAAAATAACAGGATCTGCGTTATATCCTTTTTTCATGTAAACCACATAAATGGTCTGGCCTGCTTTGCATTCCTTCAGTGGCATAATATCCTCCTAAATTACCATTTTTTGTCTCCGCTCTGTTTCACAAAATGTAATTTTGTTTTAGTCGCAAAATGCCCATTCGGCATTGTAACGTATTTCATCATTTAAAATGCTGTCGAGCACTTCGTGAAGCCTCACATGAATAAATTCACGTGCTTCCTAGTGCCGCCTGTCGGCGGTTCCCCTTTAGGGGGATCGGACAGCCTTTCCACCATAGGGCCTGACTCAGCCATCTGACAACTGTTATGCCGCCAGGACCGCGTACAGGCTAGTAAGCGTGGATAAGGTGCAGGTGCTTCTCTTAGCGCATGAAGGAACTTTTGCCTCCACGGCCAACCTCTCCGTTGCCGGCAAGGATTTTAAAAGTGTCCGGATAAAGTATCTCGCTCCTATGTTATAGGAGGCGTTCAGGTCGCAGTTATAAACCTTCCCGTTCTGGAACTCGCATACGCTGTAGGAGCCACCCGTCTTTTCAGACTGCCGGCCCCGGAGGATGCGCCCGCTGCCATCGAAGGCAAGGCAGCTGGTGTTCCAGGCGTTGACATGGCTGACGCGCATACCAAGGCGGTGGGCCTGGTCCGTTACGATGGACTGGACACGGCGGGCTTTCCATAAGTGGAGACGCTGCTTCTTGGAGCCGCGCTTCCGACCCTTCAGGTCCAGGTGCTCGAACACGATCACATCCGCGTTATAGAGGACAGCCACATCGATAATGAATTTCGCTGTCTTGACTGCGATATCGTCATTAATGCCGTTCGCCCGTGCCCAGAGACGTGGCGTTTTCCTGGCCCCGTGCTGCTGTGCCTTTTTGATCCGGTTCACCGCGTGCGTAAGAGAGTCTTTTTCTCTGGGAAACCGGCAGAAATGCCGTCCCAGGACAGTGCTATCCGCGCGCATGACGGAAACCGTGGCGGCGCTGTTGATGCCAAGGTCCACGGCAGCGATCACCTGCTCTTTGGAAGGTGTGTTGTTCAATGTAACCTGTTCCTCAAAAGGAAAGTCCAGGAACCATTCTTTTCCCCTTTTCTGGAGAGTGGGGGCACACTCCTTCCTGTGGGAGCAGTGACGTTGGATGTAATCCACATCACTTTTACGAAGTTTAATATCGATCCAGTCCCAGGTATTGCGGATATAGACCTTGATCCGAGCTGTGTATATATCTATCCGCTCGTACATGCCATCCCGGTACAGACAGGGATACACGTATCCCGCTTTAGGGAAGGAAGGTTCCCGCCCCTGCGGATCCCTTTCCCAGTTTGCCAGGTTGGATCGATAGGAAAAGTATTTACCTAAAGTCTCATAAATGGCTGCTCGACGTAGGTAAGAGGGAAACTTATAAAAGACTGCATCAAAATCATATTTTGTGGCCGGATTTTTTGCTGTTTTATGTGTGAGATGTTCTATAAACGTCATCTGAAATTTTGATGTACTGATGTCAGAGACTTTCTCCCATTCCTGGTCACAGACCATGAGAAAGAAGTCTACCGCTGCACGGTACACTCGGATGGTGTCTTTGAAGATATGTCTGTATTCTTTTAGTTTCACACTATATGTGGAGATGAGTTTCATAGACGACTCCTTTCACTTGGTTTTCCGTGACTGCAATCATGTCATAACATGCGTTGTAGCCATATGCTCACAATTAAGATACATTTTTATCCATTATAACAAATATGCAAATAAGATCATTTTTCTCAGATGAACAAAAAAACTTAGAAAAAATGTTGTTTATACATATCTTAACAATAACAAAAAAATAACTATTAATAGAATAAAATATAAGACCGCCTTACTCACGACTAAAGTCACGAGCGTGCGGCGGTAATGCGTCAATATATTCCTCTTCGTCCCGATCTTTAGGAACTGTTATCTCCATTACAATTTTTGGAATAAAACACGATGGTATTAGCACTATTTTTCTCATATTGTTTGCCCCCTTAATCCTTTCTGGTATGCTTCTATTTTATCATTTTATGTTCTGACGTGATTTTCAGAGGTAAATGAACCCCGCCTGCCAGTGCAGACGGGGTATATATGCTAAATTATTAAGAAATTTTTGTAAGGGCTACCTTTTTTGCTGTTTCATAATCTGCCTTTGTAAGCGCCTCATAGTCTGCTGATGACGCTTCCACAACAGGATCGCATTTTACTTTCTTCACGATGATACCGTACCTTTCAGCCTTATATGCAATATCCTGCTGTAATTCAAAATAACTCCAGTTACGAAGGACAAATTTATCTGTGTCGTACCCCTCCAGATCCTGCATATAGATGTATTTAGCCTGGTTTTTGACTGCAAAGTCTACCACATTTTTAGAAATAAAATGACAGTACGTGTTCACGAAGTTTCTTTCCCGCTTCTTCAGTCTGTCCAGACCGGCCAGTTTCTTCTTGCGGCCATGGCCGCCGGATGTACTCTTTAATGCTTTCTGCAGTCTGCGCCGCTGCTCCTGCATCTGTACACGGATACGAAGGAAATCATCTGCTGACCCGATCATGTACTTTTCACTTGATGAGTTAAGGGCGCATACCGCTGGAATATTCATGCCAAGGGCAACTCCGCAGATCGCATTTTCATCCAGCTCGGTTTCCTTTTGGGGAATTTCCATGGACAGATATAGGACGGTCTTATTCCCTTCAATGCCAAGTTTGCTTCCTAAAGGCTTGTACTCGCCAGAATAGAGCCGCAGCAGAGAGGTTTTCAGCTCCTTACGGTTTTTGGCCGTTCCCAGGATGAACCGGAAACGGGCTATAGATGGAGTTCCATTGGCCCCATAGTTCAGATATAGCTTACAGTCCGGTTCGTTGATGTGTTCGCCTAATTCCTCATAGCTGCCAAAATCATGGCTCAAACCATAAAATGACTTTGGAACCGTAAGAGGGGAATCCAGCTTATAATTGATAAGGGATACTTTCCCTTCCAGTAATCCATTCTTAACCAGATCCTTTATTTTCGCCGTCAGTTCCTGGTTCCAGGCATTGCCGTAACCGCCAAGTATGTTGTCGATCTCCACATCATCGAAAAGGCTTCCCTTTTTGCTCCCTTTTACCCGGTAAGCTGGTTTAATTGTTTCATTGATGAATTTATATTTATCAAGCAGAGAGTCCATATACTGAACACCATTTGCAATCATTTCAGAGTAGATCCAGGTCATAATATAATTCTTCCTACGGGCCTCCTCTTCCATGGCAGTACGCAACAGGTCATATGTGTAATCAGTAACTGCTTTTGCCGGGAACATGCCTGTATCCGTATATTCCTGCTGATACTCTCTGTATTTCTCAAGTCTGGTATTCAGCTTTGCTTTCCGCTCTTTTTTTATTCCCTTCTGGGAAAGCTGCTCCTCTGTCCAGGCGATTTGCCTCTGCAGAAAGTCTTCCACTTTCTTTTCCCATACCTTCATATCACTTTTTTCGGGATAAAGATTATATTTTCTGGTGATCACAATTGTGTTGCTCATAAACAGCCTCCTCTGAATGTTTTTTGTTTTACCGGAATAAAAAGTTTAAAAAGCCAAAGCGGTGATGCCTCGGGACGTTTAATGTCTTGAATGCTGCGTTTTGTAAGGTCCGCTTTAGAATAACCTTCTCTTCAGCGTCTATTTCGCACTCTTCACATACCATACGTCCTTCCGGGATAACATCTCCGCAGCATACTCATCTGTTTTCCATACTAAACACCTCTTCCTTTTTTAGTATGCCACGACAGGTTATATTGATTATTTTCTTCTACTCTTGATGTCGCATGGCAACAAAGCAGGCCGACCCCGCTTTTGAAACTTTATCTTTGCATGTACTTTCGTGTGTGTCAGTTCCATCACGCTTCGGCCGTCAAGTCTGCCGTGTTCTTTATAACAGTATAACAAGGCGTAACTTTGCAGTTTTTTCTGCAGTAAGTAAAGCCCCTGTGGCACATATATAAAATGAAAGATTTTCTTAAATGCTCCTGTTTGAAAGTGCCGTCAAAAAAATAAAACAGTGGAAAACGGAACAATTGTTCGTTATAATGATAATTGCTATATATGAGGAAGAAGGAATTATGTCATGAGAAAAGATGAAATATGCAATGCGTATATCACTCATAAACAGGACATTCTGGATGCTATCCGAAATAAGCTGATGCGATGGCATACTCCAGTACACGGTTACACAAGTATCGAAGAATATGAATCAGATGAGCGATACGTGTTTTTAATGCGTTCCAGACAGGTCGTTACTGATAACTTAATCCATCCAGAAGAAGATATTGTGGAACACGGGACTTCGGAGGTCGTTTTTGTACAGAATGCCTGGTTTTACCAGTATTGGATCCTTAAAGAAAAATATAAGAATGGAGATAACGAATGGATTTTATGAATGAACCGGTTTATACGGAATGGTCTGATGCAGATATAGTAAGAGATTTTAAAGCGGGCTACACTAAAAAAGAGCTCTCAAGAATTTATCTGTTGCCAGCCCGGGAAATCACAAAGATCATAGCGAATGAGGGGGATATAAATGAGTACAGGACTGTTGATGGATAATGAAGACATAGATTTTATCAAAGGTAGAGCAAACCAGCTTATTCCGCCTCTAACAGAAAAAGCAATCTGTGACTGTATATCCAATGGATTGATCGTAAATATGTATCTTCGAAATCCCAGCCCAGAAGAAGTAAATGCACTGTTGCCCGGTCAGCCGGCAGAAGTTGCGCTGTATGAATATAGAGGCATTGTTATGCTGCTTTTGGATTTAGGCGGTATTCTTTTGGCAGAGTGCCCGGTTCATTTCCGCCCTGGAAATCTGCCGAATAAGCAGCCAAAGACTCCTGGGATTTCCATGGTGCTGACGGACTTGGACAGTAACATCATTCAAGGAGTACGTTTCCTTTCCCTTCGACCGTCTTTCTGGAAAGAGCTTTATACTCTTTTGCAGCGGCTGGATCAGATGAAGTATACAGTCAGCAAGCAGAAGCTCCTGGAAGAGTTTGCCATGGAGTTACCGGAAGATAAATGGGAAAAGGCTATCATAAGGCACAAGATCATATAAAGGGAGGCATATAAATGAGAATAGAGCTGTTTAAAATGGAAAGAGAAGGACTTGTGGAAGTTGGACAGGAAGTCCCGATCAGCGAAAGAAGACCAAGTTCGGGCCGGTACACCTATCTGGTGGACCCGTCTGTAGCAATGTCTGGTATTTACCGGACAAACGAACGTATTCTGTCCCGGAAGGGTGTCATCCGCAAGATTGAGCACACCCCCAGGGGCTATTACCTTCACGTCGAATTAGAGAATTAATTTTGGAGGCAGCCTTGCAACTATGCAAGGCTGCTATTTTAAATTGATATGGATACATCATCATGATTGATTTAATCAATTTCACTACAACTTGTATCATTTTATGTATTGACAATCGTATGTTGATATATTAAAATCAAATCAACAGAAGATAAATCTATATCAATTCCGGAGGTATGAAAATGAACGCAAGATGGATGAATACGTATGTTGCTACGGCAGCGCAAATGCTTGATGTCACTGACGAGATGATACTGGAATTTTCTAATGGAGAGGTTACATTACCAGCCCCGTATAGTGAGGAAGATCCAGTCGAAGGATCTACAAATGATCCAACTATTTTCGGGTCAATTAACGAAGAGGCTGCGCTTATGGGACATATCACACTCTCTCTTCCTATTGTCAATATTCAGTATCTTTTTGGCAGCAGGCCGATATTACCCCGTATTCTTGGTATTTCACGAAAAGATATCGAAAAAATTATTTACTATAGCTATTATGTCGTAATCGACCCAAAGGGATCTGATGCAACATACAAAAAAATCATGGATGAAAAGGAAGGTGCGGCGTTTCTGGAAGCATATCCTGACGCAACCTGTTTGACTGGAGCCAAGGCGATTGATGCATTATTGGAAAGGGAAGGTGCGGTGGAACGAGAGCATATTATACTCCATAACATTCCAGTTATTCCTATCAGTTTGCGCTATCGTAAAGTCGAATGTCAAGAGTATGGAGATGCTTGGCGTCCATTTTCTTTGCAATATCTGTACGACCGTTTTATCTTACATAGGAACCGTCTTGAAAGATTGAGAGAATTGAACGCACCGGAAATAATCATCATGAATGAAGGCAGAATGTTGCAGGAATATGCAGACACGCTTGTCAGCAATGGTGCTCGCGGTATTCCCTATATCATGGCTACTGGGTATCCGGCGCAGTCGCTTCAGGAATTTTATGAGGCCATCTCACGTATGCCGCATGATGAAGAAAAGCCCTTGACGCCGACCTGTGATAATGTGAATATCGAAAAGCTTGAGCCACTGCTATGCGTTCTTTATCCTGATACAATAGAGGAAGATGACGGAGACACGATCATACCCGATATCGACGGTATTGATGAAGAACCCTTTGATCCGGAAAATGATCCGGTAGAACGTGCGGAAAAAGAAATTCTTGCACTCTTCAATCCCTTTATAAAAGCGGTGATTGAGTCAAATTTCTCGGCGTATGTGGAAGACTATTTTGAAGTAATGAAACTATTTGCTGAAGACTCCATCCTTTGCGGACTCAAAACTGTAAATCCGGAAAAACCAATTGAGCCTCAACTGATTGGAGGAATTTTCGACACGATACAGCTGGCTATGAAAAAACAGAGCATCTATTTATAGTTATAGGAGGATATGATCATGGCAAAAGACACTAAAGGCGAATACAAGGAATTCCGAGAGCTCTTAAGACGTGGTATCGGGAGCCGCACGCAAAAAGCATTTGCAGAAGAGGCCGGCATATCAAAGGAACATCTTAACCGATTGCTCAACAATAAAGAAATATCGCGACCCTCTGTCGCAATTTTAAGAAATATGGCCAGTCACATGAATACGATCACAGAAAGGATGCTTCTGGAAGCTTGCGGCTATGAAATCGAGCCCATTGCTGACCGTGTAAAACGCTGTGAAGCGGCTATTATGGAAGGCCTAAGTAACCTTGTTACAGCAGATTATTCGCAGCCTTGGAAATCTGTTGCGGATGCTCTACACGCTATGGAAATCCTGTGTATGGAAGAAAACGGAAAATTCGATTTCCAAGAGGAAGAACCCTGCTCTGAAGACGGACACCGTTGGGCAGAAAAGGAAATGAGTTTCGAATATCGTTGGGGAGATGGGGAGAATTTGTGTACGACGATGGGAACCATCTACTATTCTCGAACAGAAAACGGCAACTTGATCTTCCTGGATTTTGGTGAGCCTGGAACGACAATCCGAAGTAAGAAAGAGGTAGAAAAAACAAGAATGGAGGAACGACTTCTAAAAGCTATCTTTGGGGATGATGACGAAAAACAGGTGATTACAACAACTTTCGGGTACGGGTTTCACTACCCGGAGACTCCTCCAGGATTTGTTGACTTTTTGAATGAATATCGTGGCACATTCTGTACGAACAAAGCCCGTTCCAAAATGCTTCTCCAGATCATAGATGAAGGAAAAGATGCTGATGAAGTATTTGCGGATTTCGAGACAGATAAACATGGCGATGGTACTGGTGGTGCCGTGGCCGAAATCCTTTCTTCCGAATTAGGGATGTATTTTTACTATTACAGGCATGATGAAAAACTTAGTGAAGAAGACAGCCCCAACTGTATCATGGTGGAAGATGGAACTTCTAAAGGTTCTACATTCAGCCGTGAAGAATTCCTGCTAAACTTACATCATGCCGCTGATGTTCTTCAGATCCCTCAGTTCGGCCACATCTACCACTCCTATCTCGCTCCTGTACAGATGCGGCTTTATGATACGAAATCATTTGGTTATGAATTTAGAGAATAGAACAGCCCCCTCCGGAGCATGAATTCCGGAAGGGGCTCTCTTTTTAGCACAGACTTATTCCTGTATTGATTATGTTTTTCTTCCAGCCATGAACACTATCATTAATTTTTTTATTGCCCCATATATATTTCTGAGAAACTGTTGCGTTTACTCCTGCAATGCCCTATTTTTCTTTATTTTTCCAATAGAAACTGGACAAGCGCCCAATCGCCAGGCATCTTTTTTATTTCATCGATATCTTTGGGTAAAAGCCGCGCGGTCTTCTCCCAGGTATTATAGAACCTGGAACTGATCTGGTACTCTCCGGCCAGGAACTGTGATACGCAGCGGATATGCTCCATAGGGAATTCGTAGCTAGTTTCAAAGCTATCTGAATACAGTCTCCGGATAATACTTCCGAAATCTTTACCTGTACTCTCTTCTATCCGATCCAGACAATACATAACCTCAGACTTTTGAAATGCAAGGATTTTTTCTAATTCCTGGATGGCCTGATCCGGATCTTCTGAACATAGCAGGACATTGGTTCCGCCGTCATCAAAAGGGGATGGCAGGGCCCTGCTGTATACGGATCCCTGGAAGCGCCGCAATACACTTCCTGCATAAGATGCCACTTTATCCTTGATTGTGCCTTCGTCATCACCGTCATAAATGAGATGTGGAAGAAATACGAGTAATAAATGATGTATGACCAATGGCTGTACCTCCTAATTCGTTGCTTTTGTTTGTATATTAAGCTGTTTCTGCAGGTTTCCGGGAACATTTAAGATTGTGATGAGTACGTTTCTTTCGCCGAATACATATACCTTCCCTCTGTACAGACGGACAAACTTCCCATCATCCAGATCCACGGTGTTGTCGATCCATCTCCGGAGCCTGCCATGTACAGAGGTCCGATCCTTCCCCTCCTGGAAAGCTCTCTCCGTAAGGCGGCTTGTGGCTTTCTTCGGGATCCCGCAGCGCTGCCGTATGCGCTTTGTCCCATGCTTCGAAACGATTGTATCCACGGCAAATTCCCTCCTTTACTGTGTTTCTTGGTTAGAATAATATGGAAGTGAGGAGGGAAGCATATTTCTGGAAATATACTGGAATAAATATAATTTGCATAAAGGAGTAGAACAATCTTGATGCTCGCGGACATCTGCGTGAGCTTCCGTGAGTGACTGAGGCCCTCACGCTTCGGTCGTCAAGCCGACAGCAATATAAAAAGCGGAACCAGGTTCCGCCTTTTCACCTAACAAATGCATCTTAATAACTGTTCTCCCAAGCCGCGTCATCAATCGAGATCGTATCTTCCGGGAGTGTACCCTCGGCGACAATATTGCCTGTATAGGAATTAAATACGGATAATCGCACCTCCCAGTCTGGCTCGTTGCTCTCCAGGATATTGTTTAAAGCATAACAGGATGTGACTCCCATGAGAAGTGCTGCCTGAGAACTCTGGTCAAGGTTTTCATCTATATAATACGAAACCGCCGGCTCTGTTTCCGCAAGAATAACCTTGTATGAGGGATCCTGGCTTCGTATAGAGTCAATTGTTCTCTCAATATACTCTTGGTTAAGTTGCATCAGCTTTTCCTTCTGTTCTTCCGTCACCTCGATCATGACATCTCCGCCTTCCACCCTGCTGCTTGTGCAATAATCCTGATAAGACTCAGCAGTATCTTCCGCATCGTTCCCTGTGAACTGAAGAAAGGAAGCCGGGATGAAGATTTCCTCGGTCTTTGTCTGGTCTTCTATATCCCTATTGCTATTACTGCATCCTGCCAGAGTTAGGGCAAGAGAAATAGCCAATGCGAACATTATAATCTTCTTCATAACCCCCAGACCGTATTGCGCTCGTTTTTGAGCCGTTTTTCCTTGGTATTTCGGGCTTTTCCGGACTTTTCGCTGTTCAGTTATCCTATGTGGTAACCACGGAAAATGGCTGTTTTTCAATCAGCAGCGTTCTGATGAAAAGCACCGTTTACTACACTGAACAACTCCTCTGGCTTATTATACTTGACCTTAGCATAGATGTCCATAGTTGTTTTGCTGTTTTCGTGTCCGGCAAGGTATTGCACTG
>OGYY01002938.1_pt1 | contig 11628 bp, 7 predicted proteins | sample 1576671 | NCBI WGS metagenome assembly OGYY01 (sample SAMEA3541593, study PRJEB24748) | human gut metagenome | biome: human gut; feature: human-associated habitat; material: faeces | place: China | collected 2012 | reverse complement strand
CAACTTTTCTTAAGCACTCATCTCCGTAAAGATCCTGTGAACCTGTACAAAACCAGAACTTATAGTTTCTTCCTGTTTTCATGATAAAATTCCTCCCGGATTTATTTTTATTTTTTATTTATTTCATTTGTTTACAATATTTTTCTGCATGATCCCCGTATGATCAGTTCCGGATAAATCAGTCTTTCAACCTTACTTTCTTCTTCAGGAACTCCGTTGATCTTCTCAAGTATAAGCTCTGCTGCCATTTCTCCCAGCTTTTCCTGCGGATGAGCTATCGTTGTGATTCCGCTTCCTCGCTGAGCATACAGTGAATTGTCATAACCGGTAATGGAAATATCATCCGGTATCCTGACTCCCATTTTCTCCAGTTCTTCCATAACCTGAACAGCAATCTGATCATTGTAACAGACGATTCCATCCGGAAGCTGTCCGCTCTGTACCATTTCTTTTGCCATCAGTGCAGGTTTTACTTTCCTGTCCTCTGTATGAAACCAGACAACATCATCAGGATCATAGGCAATCCCTGACTCCTGTAAGGCCTTCACATATCCCTTGTGGCGCTCCAGTCCCTGCATATCGTCTGCCTTAAAGAAACCCTTGATCTTTTTATGTCCCAGTTCCAGCAGATATTTTGTTACAAGATAGCCTCCCTGTGCATCATCCATAAGAATATGAGGTTTATCCCTCATTTCTGAATAGATTCCCTGAATAAACACATACGGAATTTCAAATTTATCCAGATTCTGATAAAGATTTCTGTGTTTACAGATCATCTCACTTTTGCTTGGTTCAATGATCAGTCCATCAATATCTTTCTTCAGAAGTTCCTCCAGACATCTGGCCTCTTTCTGTCTGCTGTTTGCTGTGTTTTTCAGGATAATACTGTAACCGCTTTCTGAAAGGACATTATCCATTCCCTGTATCAGTCTCGGAAAAATATAATCAGAAATATATGTGGTCACTACCGCAATATTCTTTGAATTCTTTATATGGCGCATATTCTCAGAGCAATAAGTACCTCTTCCGTGAAATGCCTCTACATATCCGTCCTGCTCCAGGATTCCCAGTGCTTTACGAACTGTATGTCTACTCAGGGAATATTTCTGTGAAAGCTCGTTTTCTGAAGGAAGCTTCTCTCCCTGTCGGATAGCTCCTGACATAATATCACTTCTGAGCTGTTCCATCAGTGAGAAATATTTCGGCTTTCCATTATCTGTCATGTCTTCTTCCCTCCTGTATTTAGGATACAACTTGTACGCACGTACGAACAAGTTGTTTTTTATGCATAAATTATACAAAATATCGAGAGATTTTTCATTAGTTTTTTCCAAAACACCTCGAGGGATAGTGATGTGTGAACAGTAACAGTTCATCCTTTACGAAAGTTACCAATATCCGATTGATTTCAACATCACTTCGGCTCAGCTTTTTCTATACCATAACATTCATGGCAAATCCCATGTACCGCCATACGTATTTCTTTATCCAGACGTGAATTACAGGTGATCAGAGTCACCATTCTCTCCCTTTCATCAGGCTCTACTCCTGTGTCATACATGGAATTATTTTTCAATATAGATAATTGTCTCCTGTATGCAGGACTGGATAACTTGTATCCATATTCAAATGCCGGGCTTTGGGAAGATGCCTGTTCCACAGAAAAAATTTTGTACAGAAACTTTCTTTTTGGTGTTGTGATCTCAATTTCAGGACATTTTTTTAGAAATTCAGGCTGTTCATAACGGTTCAGATTTGCAAACATCATATTACCTTCTATATTATGCCCGTAAAGAATACTGTGGGAATCTGTGAAATTCTTTTTTATGTCATGTTCCAGAAAAATACATCCAAACAGATCTTCCTCTCCTCTGAAATTATGTTTCAGGTAATATTCATCATCTGCCGCCTGAACTACAGGATAAGAAATATCGGCTCCCGGGACAGTAATCCAGGCAACTGTCTGAGAGTTGATCTTTCTTAAATTTTCCCAGGAAATCCCGAAGGATTCCCTGATTTCATCTGTACAGTTTTTGTTTTTTGATTCAGAAGATCTTCTCTGTTTTTTCCTGCGTTTTTTTTCACTGTTTTTTGTACTGCTGTCTTCATCAGTTTTTTTGCCATCTGCCAATAATCCGGCACCTGCTCTGTTCTTCACCCCTGCCATTTTGGAAAGCTCTGCATATTCCTGCCTTGCTGCAAGATTCTGTTCATAACTTTTTATATAGAAGCCGGCACAATATATAAGAAGCCCAATTGCTGCTATGATCATACTTACTGCAAATGTTCTGAGTTTTTTCATTTCCGCGGCATACCCTTTATATTTCTTTTCCAGGAAACAGTTCTTCTGTAGATCACCACACCTCCTGTCAGCAGTCCCATTCCGATAAGTCCAAGAACAGCCATCATTTTAAACGGTCTGACATCTCCTGTTTTAGAACTTCCTGCCATGGAACCACCCTGATAGCTTCCGTATCCACCGGAATATCCACCCGAATTTCCGTAACTGCTGCCTCCGTTTCCGGAAGTTGTGCCTCCATTATTTCCACCATTGTAAGATGCCAACGGTGCTTTCGTCGGTACAGGAGTCATTTTCGGGCAGGTTCCCGGTACAGATGGTGTTGGTGTGGCTTTTGGCTGCTCCGTCGGTTTCGGTACTTCTGTAGGTTTTGGTGTCTCTGTCGGCTTTGGTGTTTCTGTTGGTTTCGGTGTTGCAGACGGTGTTGGTGTGGCAGTGGGTTCTGCTTTTGTTTTCACATATACCTCCTGCTGCGCCGCAATTTCCGGTGAAATATCTCCTCTTGCTTTCGCTGTGTTTACAATTTTTTCAGGCTCTGTGCTTTCTGTTTTAAATACCACTTCATAGCAGACTTCAATTTTATCCATATCTGACAACGATGCTCCTGTCTGAATTACAAATCCTGTATCATCTGCCTCTATTTTGGCATCTTTCAGCTCTATGCCGTTTTTCTTCACAAAAATGCTGTCTTTTACAATAGAAGCCCCTTGGGTTTCCAGTTTATCTTCGATAACAATATTCTGATCTGTGACATCCTCACGCAATTGTCTTACTGTCAGCTTATAGTATCCTTTCTCACCGGACGCATACTCTTTCTTATCTGATTCCTTCACAATTTCCAGAATCGGACTGTGTACCTCTGTCTCTGTTTCCCCGGTTGCAGGTATCTTTTCACTGCTGTCTGCAACTGCAGTATTGTGCACTTTCTGTCCTGCCAGGGCTGCATCAATCACTGCTGCCTGATATTCCACGATCATACTTTTCTGTTCCTGACAGTCCAGAGGATTATACATTACCTGCTCAAAAAGACCGCCTTTATCATTATCGCAGATACTATATCTGCTGTCCCTGACCAGTGTCCTGCCTGTTGACATCAGGAAAGTATTATCATCATTGATCTGTACATCAGCATCTGCCACATTTCCTTTCTCATCCATCAGAATCACCGAATCCTTCAGAAGACGTACTCCCTGAGTATCGATCACATCCTGCAGAGTAACATTACGCGCCACACATCCGGTCTGCTCCTGTGTCAGGACAATGCGGTATGTAATAATATCACCATATTTGTAAAATGGTTTGTCCGTCGTCTTCTCTACGTTAAGAACAGGCGAGTTCACCCAGATTTTTGAGGAGTCCTTTACTTTCTGTGCATTATCTGCATACGCCTGTGCTGTATTTACAATCTCCATCCCATTTACGCTTTCCTGCGCAGTACAGCGGAAATTAACAGTCACAGGTGTCTGATACGGAAGATCTGAAATCGTCACGATCCATCCGGTTCCCTGACGTGTAACCTGACAGCTGACCGGTTTTTCCACTGTTTCTTTATAATTTTCCGGATTCAGCTGATTTCCTGCATCATCAGTTCCTGCCACCGGATTCTGAATAACAGCCGGAACACCGCTTACAGTAACAGCATCTTCAGCTCCGTCCAGAGCCAGCCCTTCAGGAAGGGAAAGATCACTGATCACAAGATTTCTTGCGATAGATCCCTTCTGAAGATTATTAACCGTAACCTGATAATTCACCTGTTCTCCTACCCGAAATTCATTTTCCGCACGTCCGTCCCCGGCTGCCAGATATGGATTCTGAAAACTTTTCTCAATAGAAAGAACTGCTGTATTTACATACACTTCTGCGTCATCCTGTGAAACAGGGGCATTCTGCGCCTGCACATTGGCAACATTAATGCTTTCCATTCCATTTGCCGCTTCCGCAACTGTGCAAAGGAAAGAAATCATAACCGGAGTATTTGCCGGAAGATCTGAAATGTTCAGTCTCCATCCGCTTCCCTCCTGAAGAAATTCATAATTCACCGGTTTCTCTGATGTCTCATTATAAAATTCCGGATTGAGCTGGTTCAAAACATCTTTGGTCCCTGCTGTCAGCTGCGTAATATTCTGTGGGATTCCGCTTACCGATACATCCTCTGCCGATGAAAGCGCAAGTCCTGCCGGCATACCGGTATCCCAGACAGTTACGTTCCGGGCCACTGTACCTGCTTTTTTATTCTCCACCACCACATTGTACTGTACCTGTTCTCCGACCTGCCATTCATAATGATCTGCAGATTTCTCAATCCAGAATTCTCCTGAATTTACATATACTTCTGCATCATCAGATCTCTCATCTGTATTAGCAGCTTTTACAGTTGCTGCATTTACGCTTTCGTGTCCATTTGCCTCTTCCTGTGCGATACAATGGAAAATAATCGTTACAGGCTGACTGTATGGCACATAAGAACAATAAAAGGAAAATCCGTTCTCATCTGCATTCAACTGAGAATCCACAGATCTCGCTTCATATGCCTGTCCTGTTTTCTTATCCGGTACGGGATAGTTTACCTGTTGCTGAACTCCCAGTACTTCCATGCTCTGTGCACCACCTGCCAGAACCAGTCCCTGCGGCAGACCAATATCAGTAATAGTTACATCTTTTGCAATTGTTCCTGCCGTTACATTATTCACCACGATCCGGTAAGCTACCTGCTCTCCTGCCTGCCATTCATATTTGTCTGCTGTTTTATCAATTTCAAGCTGTGGACTGTTCGGCCATACTTCTGCCATATCCTTTCTGGATTCCTGTTCTCCTGTCTCAGGATTGATCAGATTATCCGCTGTTGCAGTCACAATATTTTCCCATTCCTGTCCATTGGAATCCGCAGATGCCTGACATTTAAAACGGATTGTGATCGTCTCCCCATACTTCAGGGACGGACACTCTGCTTTCCATCCATTTTCTCCCTGTCCGGTAAGCGTACAGTTCTCGCCTCCCTGACTTGTCTCTACAGCATACTGCCCTTCCAGAAACTGCAGACATGATGGAAGCTCGTCTGTAATAACAACATTTACTGCTTTTACATCCTGTTTTGTCTGAGAAACCAGAACCTCATAATCTATGATATCTCCCGTTTTCCATTCATACTGAGAAGTATTTTTCTTTACTTCCAGTTCCGGTGGAATCACACCCTTTACCCACACTGTTTCCGTATCCATTGTATCTCCGCTTCCGTTTGTACGTTCATAACTCATGGATGCATGGTTTGGTACAAGAATACTGTATCCATCCTCTGCAAGGTATTTTGAAATGTTAATTTCTGATTCCGGTCTCTGGCGTACTTTTAAAGTAAATGTGTAAGTCTGATTATCTGTAAATGCTTCATCCTGAAGGCTCTCTGCTTTGGCCCTGCAGGTCACTTTCTGTCCTTCAACAGCAACATCAAACCAGTCTGTCACTGTCTGCCCTGCATCATTCACAATACTGACTTTTGATGCATCCTCTATAGTAAGACAATCCTCAAGTATATCCTGTACCACAAAGGATTTCAGTCTATTGGGTGTCACCTCCGCCCGGATCATATACTGGAATTCCTGTCCCTGACGAATGCCAAAAGGTTTTTCTTTTGATGTGGCAGCTGCCTGTTCCCATGTACAGTTTGCCTCTCCCACACGTTTCTCAGGCGCTTTTTTCATCTCAACATCACCGAAACAATAGGATGTAAAATCAAAATATGCATATGCTTTGCAGTATTTCTGTCCTTTAAAGTTCGGACAATAACTGTTGCCTGATGGATCCAGATATTTATTTCTTGTAATCTCTGCCCATCTTTCCTGAGAACCGGCTTTTGCAATGGCATCTTCACGACTTTTATCCCATTTATCCAGTCTGAACTGATGACAGAATTCTACCGTAAAATTATCTGTATTATAAAAAAGATTCAGCCATCCTCTCGGATCATCCGGCTCAACGGAACCAAGGGGTGAGCTTACAGAATTCCCATCTACCGTCAGATAATCATTGTTTTTCAGAACATATGCATTATCCAGACTGCTGTCTGACGGAATACGGACTCCCTGTCCCGCATCAATATCACGTATGGTTCCATGGCCACTGATCGGCAGTGTTTCTTCTGTTCCATGCTTCAGAAACTGAAACTTAACCTTTGCGTATCCTACAGAATAAATAAATACACCGATACTGTTTTTGGAAAAGCCAACCATTGGATAAGCTTCATTATCTTTCCATGCAAACGTAGCTCCGCCTTTATTCTGAACAATCGATTCTGCAGTGCGCAGATCATAACGGGGTTCTGCATTCTCTACTCCCACAAGAATGAGTCTGACATCAACAATATTTCCATTTCCATCTTTTCCTACATTGTTATAACGCATCCCTGCGCTTCCGGCTTTATAGTCCGCTCCTACACGAACGCACTCTGTGTCACGTTCACTTTTTCCATTGTCTGAAAAAGCTTCCCTGTCCAGATTATCACACCCAAAAGATTCATATGTGGTAATTCCGGGCTGAAACTTCATGTTAAAGCGATAACCATAATCTACCACCTTGTCACTGTCCCATGTTTCTACAGTTAACGGTGCCGCCTGAGTTACGCAGACAGGCACAAGCCCCAGAATTGCCTGCAGAATAAAAAGCATTGCAAGCAGCAAAGCTCCAAGGCGTTCTTTCAGTTTGAAATTGTGTTTCATTTTCCGTCTCCTTTCCGAACAAAAAATATAAAAATGAATGTGGGATTTTTCCCTGCACCTGGCAGGATTAAAGAATAGAAATAAGTTGAGATTGTATGATTATAAATATTCAAGGGGAATTAATATCGTGAAACAAGAACGTTTACACTTAAGATTTTAAGATTCTGCGCAGGGTTTCTTTTCTGAAACCCTGCACAGATTTTCATTGATCATTTCTTTTCTTCAGCCATGAAAGAAAATAAAGAATAATTGCAAGAATAATAAAAAACGGAATCGCAACTCCGATTATCAGTATCAGTAAAACAATTATAACAGCCGCCGCTGCAATAACAACAGCCTTGCCATGCCAGGTAGAAAGATCGATTACTTTTTTCCATCTTTTCTCCTGCTGATGAGGAAGCTCTGTCTCATTGCCATAACTGCTTCCGTAAGAAGAATACTCTCCGTAATCTTCCTGTGTACTTCCATCATCTGTATCGATCAGAGTTTTTGCTATCAGATGCGGGTCTCCCAGTTCCTGCAGTACTTCCTGCTCTGAACGTCCGCCACGTACCTGAGACTGTATATAATCTTCATAATACCTGATATGTGCTGCTGCTTTGCCCTCCTGCATCTGCCCGGCAAGCTGGCTTCTCAGGATTTCCAAAAATTCTTTTCTGTTCATCTTCTACACTCCATTTTGCCAGAAATACATATCAAAACTCTACTGCTCTCTCCGTTATCAGTAACGTTCGTACTCTTATTTTACCATATATACCGCAGGTAGCAACTAATATAATCATAAACTTTTTATGAAATTCTTATAAACACATATATCGTTTTGGAAATAACACTGCAAATCCACTCGGATTCTCCTGCTTTCGTCATTTTCCGACAATTTTTGCATACATCTCCGGTCTGCGGTCTCTGAAAAGTCCCCAGTTCAGTCTGTCTGCCTTTAATGCATCCAGGTCAAAAGTGCTTACAAGCACCCCCTCTTCCCCTCCGGGCAGTTCTGCACAGAGAGCACCTGTGTTGTCTGTGATAAAAGAAGAGCCGTAAAAATTAAGAGCAGATTTCTGCATTCCGTTTTCCGGACATGGCTCTACTGTTTCCTCACCGATTCTGTTGGCAGCGATCACAGGGATCAGGTTGGAGGCAGCGTGTCCCTGCATACATCTTCTCCAGTGTTCCATGCTGTCACATTCCAGGATGGGCTCACTTCCGATGGCAGTGGGATAAAAGAGAAGCTCTGCTCCCTGCAACGCCATACATCTTGCTGTTTCCGGGAACCACTGATCCCAGCAGATTCCAACTCCGATGGTTCCAAATCTGGTATCAAAAACCTTAAAGCCGGTGTCTCCCGGTGTGAAATAGAATTTTTCCTGATAATAATGATCATCCGGAATATGTGTTTTCCGATATACCCCGAGTAGTTCTCCATCCGCATCGATGCATGCTACCGAATTATAGAGATTATTGACCTCTTTTTCATAAAAACTGATCGGTAAAACCACTTTCAGTTCCTTCGCCAGCTTCCGTCCCCAGCACACCGCTTCATTTTCTTCCACAGGCTTCGCATAGCTGTAAAAATCATATCTCCTCTGCTGGCAGAAATATTCTCTCTCGAAAAGTTCCGAGAGCAAAATGATCTGTGCACCGGCGGCTGCTGCCTGACGTACCATTTTTTCTGCTTTTTTAAGGTTTTCCTGCGGATGATTGGTACACTGCATCTGCACTGCTGCCACCGTCACCTGTCTTTTTCCCATCTTCTCTTTCCTCCTGTCACCCCGGTACTTTTGTCCTTTTCATGGGACTTTTACCAGCTCTTCTCACCGCTTCTGTTCGTTTCGTCTTTTCCCTGCCGGAATCTGCTGCGTAATACAGTGGATATTTCCTCCCCCTGTCAGGATATCTCTGGCATATACCGGGATAATCTCACGATCCGGACAAAGTTTTCCCAGAATCTGTGCTGCTCTCCGGTCGCTTTCTTCATTTTCCCCGCCAAATGCCGGCAGTACTACAGCACCGTTGGAAAAATAGAAGTTTACATAAGAAGCGGCCAGACGTTCTCCCTCTTCCCGCACATCCTCTCCGTCTTCAAATACATATCCTTCCAGTTCCTCCCCGGTCACGCAGACCGGGTGATCCGGGATCGGAAGTTTATGCACGGTGATTTTTCTTCCCTTTGCATCTGTCTCTCCTTCCAGATATCCCAGACACGCCATGGATAACGGATACTGAGGATCTTCCCTGTTGTCTGTCCAGGCAAGAATCACCTCACCCGGTTTTAAGAATGCACAGACATTGTCCACATGCTCGTTGGTCTCATCCATATAGATTCCCCGGGGCAGCCACAGCACTTTTTCGGCCCCCAGATAGGCTTTCAGTTTTTCTGTAATCTCCTCTTTGGTAAGATCCGGATTTCTGCCCTTACTGAGCAGACAGGATTCGGTCACCATCACGGTTCCCTCTCCATCGCTGTGGACAGAACCGCCTTCCAACACAAACGGCCTTGCGTCATACCAGGTGTATCCCTCTTTCTCGCAAAAGAAGGGAGCAAAACGATTGTCTTTTTCCCATGAAGCGTACAGTCCGTCTTCGGTTCCGCCCCAGGCGTTAAACTCCCAGTTGATTCCCCTTACTTCCTGTCCATCCGTCACAAAGGTTGGTCCCACATCTCTGGCCCAGGCATCGTCGGTCTCTGCCGTAAAAACCCTTATCGGATACAATGCTTCATCTGTCTGCAGACGCTGTGCCAGCTTTTCCGCCTCTGAAAATGTCTTCCCACTTGCCGCAAGATAAACTTCTTCACTTTTTGCAATTGCCCGGATTACGTCTGCAAATGCTTTTTTTGCCTCCCGTGCACCATTTCGCCAGGATCCCGGCCGTTCCGGCCAAATCAGAATACAGCCCCGGTGCGGCTCATATTCTCCTGGCATACGGTACCCGTCCTGCACCGGCAGAATCTTTCTTATTTCTACATGATTTATTGTCTTTTTTCCGCTGTCCATGTCTTCCTGTCTCCTGTTTTTCTCCTGGTGTTTCTGCAAATATCAAATACTCTCTGAAGAATCTAATGATCTCTCAGGATATTCTGTGATGTTACGACAGTCTCTCTTTAAAATCCTCGTACCCGAATGTCTTTATCATCTCCACCGTTCCATCTTCCTTCAACAAAGCGATTCCCGGAAGCGGCATACCGTTAAAGGTATTATTTTTCACCATAGAATAAATCGCCATATCTTCAAAGACCAGACGATCTCCGATCGCTACCGGATGTTCAAAACTGTAATCCCCAATCACATCCCCGGCAAGACAGGTCATGCTGGATAACCGATACGTATATGTTTTTTCTCCCGGTTCGTACCCACCCCGCAGAGGCGGACGATAGGGCATTTCCAGTACATCCGGCATATGACAGGCCGCGGACGCATCCAAAATCAGGATCTCCATTCCATTTTTCACGATATCCTGCACTTCTGTCACCAGATATCCGGCATTTAAAGCTATAGCCTCCCCGGGTTCCAGATATACTTCTACCTGATAGGTTGCCCGAATATAGGCGATCAGCTGTTTTAACTGTTTCAGCTGATAACCCGGTCTTGTGATATGATGGCCTCCTCCCAGATTCAGCCATTTCATCTTTTTCAGATACTTACCAAACTTTGCTTCAAAAGCCCGAAACGTAATCACCAGATCATCGGCATCTTGCTCACAGAGCGTATGAAAATGAAGCCCTTCCACACCTTCCAGCAGATCTTCCCGAAACTCTGCCTTCGTCACACCAAGCCGTGATGCCGGTCCGCATGGATCATAAATCTCATGACCTTCCTGTGTGGAACATTCCGGATTCACCCGAATTCCCACGCTGACCGGTTTTCCATCTTCCCGGATCTGTGCGCTTTGTTTACATAACTCTTTATATTTTTCATACTGTCGGAAGGAATTGAACACGATATGATCACAGATTTTCACCAGTTCTTTCATATCGGCTTCCTTATACGCCGGCGCAAACACATGATTTTCTTTTCCCATCTCTTCCCTGCCAAGGCGGGCTTCATAAAGCCCGCTGGCCGTGGTTCCGCTGATAAAGGTTCCAATCATCGGGTACAGAGAAAACATGGAAAACGCCTTCTGTGCCAGCAACACATGACAGCCCGTGTCCTTCTCCAGTTTCTGAAGAATCCTGAGATTTTCTTTTAACTTTTTCTCATCTGCCACGTAACAGGGAGTTGGCAGATCTTTCCACATCATTCTACAATCTGTGGATCTTCATCCACAACCCACGGCAGGCCATACTGATTCAGCATATCCATAAACGGATCCGGATCAAATTCTTCGATATTGAAGACACCGTCTTTATCCCATACTTTATCCACAACCAGCGCCGCACCGATCATTGCAGGAACACCTGTCGTATAAGAGATTGCCTGGGAGCCAACTTCTTTGTAGCATTCCTGATGATCACACACATTATAAATATAAATCGTCTTTTCTTTTCCGTCTTTCTTTCCGGTGAAGATACAGCCGATATTCGTCTTTCCCACAGTACGCGGACCAAGAGATGCCGGATCCGGGAGCAGTGCTTTCAGAAACTGAATCGGAACGATTTCTCTTCCTTCATAATTGATGGGAGAA
>OGYY01002932.1_pt1 | contig 11657 bp, 9 predicted proteins | sample 1576671 | NCBI WGS metagenome assembly OGYY01 (sample SAMEA3541593, study PRJEB24748) | human gut metagenome | biome: human gut; feature: human-associated habitat; material: faeces | place: China | collected 2012 | reverse complement strand
TGCAGGTCGTACACCTCCACGCCCGTGATGTCGGCTTCCCCGACTACGTGGGCCGCCTGGCCGTCGATGAAGAGGCCCGGCTTGCCGTTCGCCTCCACGCTCTCCACGCCCGTGGTGCCGATGGTGAAGTTGGCCGAGCCCAGGTAGGACAGCGACGACGAGGGACTCGGACGGTAGTTGAGGAGTGCCATGTAAGTCTTGCCTGCCTCTCCGGCCGGGAACGGGAAGCGGAACTGCACGCGTTTGCTCTCGCCCGAAGCGAGGAAGCATTCGGGAGTGAGGAAGTACTGCTTCTGGTTGCCGTCGGCGTCGAGCACGAAGGCGTAGATGTTGTTGGCGAAATAGCCGGAGGTGCAGCGCAGTGTGAAGTCGAGGGCCACGTCCATGGCGTGCACGCTTGAGGCGTTGTTTACCACCAGGCCCGAGCATGACAGGCTCGCCGACGGGGAGCCCGAGAGCAACGACACGTCGGCGTAGTCGGAGATGCGCTCGTATGCAGAGGTGGCGGAGTTGTAGACGGCCAGTGCCACCTTGAAGCTGTTGGGAGCGGTGAGGATGTACGTGCTCGTGGATGTCTTTTTCACCCTGGAGGGCACCGTGATGGGCTTGTCCCACTCCAGCGAGGCACCGGCGGGCAGGTCGGTGAGCATGGCGTCGCCCACGCCCAGGAAAGAGCCGGAGGTGCTGTACCATGCCAGGTAGACGTCCTTGTACAGTTCCGTGGCGCCGGGGTTGGAGAGGGTGGCCCGCAGCGAGCACTTGGAACCAATGTACAGCCTGGGTCCCACGCTCAGGCCGGTGGCCTCGATTTCGGCGTCGGACAGCCTCGCCAGAGAGTAATTGCCGCCGCTGACGGTGAGCACGTAGCGGTCGACGTCCATCGACAGCATTTTATGGTAGTCGATATAGTTGCCGTCGGGCACGTCGCGGCGTAGGAGATGACCTTGCCGCTCTCCTCGCCAAACACTTTGAGCCCGCCGAGCGTGACCGTTCCGGGCGGGAACAGGTCGCCATCGGTCAGGATGACGCAGTTGCTCCGGCGGATGGCGTCCGCGCCGGAAAAGCCCGCCACGGCGCTGCCGCTTTTGGCAAGCCGCGCGGCGATGCGCTTGAGCGGCAGCGCGCACACCATCGGAAACGCGAGCAGGTTCGCACTCGCGAGCATCACCGAAAGGTTCCACGCAAGCAGCGCGTTCTGCTTCGTCTCGAGCGTCGAGAGCACGCCGAACACGACCGCCGCCGCGAGGAAGACCGGCAGCAGCACGCTCTGCCAGCGCGAATAGGGGTCGTTCGCGCGCGCGGAATTCGAAAATCCGCCCGGCAGGCCCACGCGCTTGGCCGCGCCCCCTGCCGTCACGGTGACGATATACGGCGCATTGCCGATGGCCGCGATGCGGAACGTGTCATACATGCCGTGCAGACGCAGACTTTCGCCCAGCAGCGCGCAGTAGACCGACATCGCCCCCAGCACCGGCAGCGGCAGCGACAGCGCCGCGCGCGCGGGAAGAAAAGCATAGAGTGCCGTATCGAGCAGCGTGACAAGGCATAGAAGCATCGTCAAAAAGCCCGACGTGACTTTTCCCTGTTTGAGCGAGCGCAGCGCGCCCGCAAAAATGCGCCAGCCGATGGCGCAGACGATGGCCTCGACCGCCAGCAGCGGCAGCGCGCGGATCATCGGATCAGCGGTGTACGCCTCCGGCAGGATGGAAAAATGCTCCAGCACCGCCATGACGCACAGCAAAAGCGTGAAAATACCCGCCCCACGGCGCGCCTTCGTCGCGCCCGAAAGCTGGGCGCGGTAGTCGGAGAGCGTTTCGGTCAGCGGCGGCTCGGGGAGCTCGGGTTCAGGCTCTTCGAACTCTTCTTCCTCGTCCTCTTCCTCCTCCGCGTCGTCGTAGAGCTGCTCGGTGTCGCGCATCTTGCGGCGGGAGAACAAACCGCGGCGCGGCGGCTCCTCCTCGATGATCGTGTCCTCGCGCTCGGAGAGCGCCTCCTGCACGGTCTGAGCCAGGATGTCCTGCAAGCTCATGGACTTGGGCTCGTCGTCCTGCGGCGGTTCTTCTTCGGTTTCCGCGTCCGTTTTCTCTTCCGGTTCGGCTTCTATCGGCTCTTCGGCCTTTTTCGCACCGGGGAAGGGGATGACGGGGATGCGGGCGGTCTCATCCGCCGTTTCATCCACCGTTTTTTTCGCCGCCTCCGCCTTTTTCGGCAGGGGGACGACCTTTGCCGGCGGTTTCTTTTCCGTCGGCGGCTCGGGTTCTTTTTCTTTCGGTTCGGGCGCGGCGGGCGTGCCGCTGCCGTACTCGGCCAGAATGCTCTCGAGCGTGAATTCCGCATCCTCGTCCATGCTGCGTGCCGTGTTTTTCAGCAGCAGCTCGGAGTCGGCGAGCGTTTCTTCAAATTCAAGGTCTTTGGGGTCCATATCGTTCCTTCTTTACCGTCACTGCCCCAGGCGCTGGCGCACCGCCTCGTAGAGGAGGATGGCCGCCGCCGCGGAGGCGTTGAGCGACGAAATTTTACCCTTCATCGGGATGCTGACGAGGAAGTCGCACTTTTCGCGCACCAGTCTCGTCATGCCGTCGCCCTCGCTGCCGATGACGATGGCCGCGGGGCCCTTGAGGTCCGCGGAGTAGAGGTCGCTCGTGCCCTCGGCCGCCGTGCCGAAGACCCAGACGCCTTCTTTTTGCAGCTGCTCCAAAAGCGCGGGGATGTTCGGCACGCGCGCGACGGGCACATAGCTCACCGCACCCGCGCTCGTCTTGGCGACAATGCTCGTGAGGCCCGCGCTGCGGCGCTTGGGAATGACGACGCCATGCGCGCCCGCGCACTCCGCCGTGCGGATGATCGCACCAAGGTTATGCGGGTCGGAGATCTCGTCGCAGACGACGATCAAGGGGTTTTCGCCTTTTTCGCGCGCGATGTTCAAAATATCCTCAACACTGACATATTCGCGCACGCTCGTGAGCGCGATGACGCCCTGATGGGCGTGCGTGCGGGACATGAAGTCGAGCTTGCGCTTGTCCGCATCCACGACGACCACGCCCGCGGCGCGGGCGGTCGAGGCGATGTGGCCGAGCGTCTTATCGGTCTCGCCCTTCTGGATGAAAATTTTGTCGATGGTCGTGCCCGCGCGCAGCGCTTCGATCACGGCGTTGCGGCCCTCGATGATGCCGTCGGCCTCCGCGTCCTGCACGCGCGCGGTCTTTTCCTTGCGTTCCTTATCCATAAAAGAAATTTCTCCTTGTGACAAATTTTTATAGAATACTCCATTGCAACTATAACACAGAACAAGGGCAAGATAAAGAGGGCGCAAAGCAAAAGTTCATCGAAAATTCACCGTAGAAAACTTGTGCGATTTTCTTATATATGGTATAGTTGAAATCACTAATTCAAAAAGTGCGCATCTTCGCATTTTTCTGTCTCCCGACAGGAGGAACAACATGGAGCCAAACAACAGAAACAACCGCAATCGCGGCGACAAGAACCGCCGGCGCGGCGGGGGCATGTGGTCGATCGTCCTATGGGCACTGCTGCTGACGATCGGTGTGAACTACCTCTCCGTCATGCTCGATCAGGCCCGCACCGCCGAGTCTTCGTGCGAGATCGCATACAGCGAGCTTGTCGAACTCGTGGAGGAGGGGAAGGTCAAGTCCATCGAATTCGGCGACACGGTCTTCACCATCACGCCGGTCGACGGCTTTACCTACACGGATGACGACGGCAAGAGCTATGATCAGAACTATACGCTCTTCACCACCATCATTCCCGACGCGACGGAAAAGCTGATCACCCTGTGCGATGAGCACGGCGTGACCTACACCAAGCCCTATCAGCCGCCCGTTTCGCCGATCCTCACGTTCATGGTGAGCTATATTCTGCCCACGGTGCTGATGGTCGGCGCGTTCATGCTGCTGATGAACTTCATCACGAAAAAGTCCGGCGGCATGGGCGGGATCGGCGGCATCGGCAATGTCGGCAAGGCCAACGCCAAGGTCTACATGGAAAAGTCCACCGGCGTGACGTTCGCGGACGTCGCCGGTCAGGACGAAGCGAAAGAATCGCTCGTCGAGATCATCGACTTTCTGCACAACCCCGAAAAATACACCGCCATCGGCGCAAAGATCCCCAAGGGCGCGCTGCTCGTCGGCTCTCCCGGTACCGGTAAAACGCTGCTGGCCAAGGCCGTTGCGGGTGAAGCGAAGGTGCCGTTTTTCTCGATCTCCGGCTCTGACTTTGTCGAGATGTTCGTCGGCGTCGGCGCGAGCCGCGTGCGCGACCTCTTCGCCGAGGCGTCGAAGGTCGCCCCCTGCATCATCTTCATCGACGAGATCGACACCATCGGCAAATCCCGCGACGGCGGGCGCTACGGCGGCGGCAACGACGAGCGCGAGCAGACGCTCAACCAGCTGCTCGCCGAAATGGACGGCTTTGACCCGAGCAAGGGCGTCATCGTGCTTGCCGCGACGAACCGCCCGGAGGTGCTCGACAAGGCGCTGCTGCGCCCCGGCCGCTTCGACCGCCGCATCACCGTCGACCGCCCGAACCTCGCCGGCCGCTTAGCAACGCTGCAGGTCCACACGCGCGGCATCAAGCTCGCCGAGGACGTGGATCTCAAGAAGGTCGCGCTCGCGACCGCGGGCTGCGTGGGCGCGGACCTTGCAAACCTCGCCAACGAGGCGGCGCTTCGCGCCGTGCGCAAGGGACGCAAGCTCGTTACGCAGGAGGACATGCTCGCGGCGTTCGAGTTCGTCATCGCGGGCAGCGAGAAGAAAGGCAGCGTCCTCACCGAGTTTGAAAAGAAGCTCGTCGCCTATCACGAGGTCGGCCACGCGATGGTCGCCTACAAGCAGAAAAACGCCGAGCCCGTGCAGAAGATCACGATCGTCCCGCACACCGAGGGAAGCCTTGGCTACACGCTCCTGATGCCTGAAGAGGACAAGACGAACCTGCGCACGCGCGATGAGCTGATGGCAAAGATCGCCGTCTCGATGGGCGGCCGCGCGGCCGAAGAGGTCGTGATGAACACGATGACCAACGGCGCCTCGCAGGATATTCAGGAGGCGACGAGCATCGCGCGCAACATGGTCGCCATGTACGGTATGAGCGACGCGGTCGGCATGGTCGCGCTCGGATCGGTGCGCAATCAGTACCTTGACGGCGGCTACGGCCTCGACTGCGCGCAGGATACCGCCGCCATCATGGACCGCGAGGTCAAGCGTATCCTCGACGAGTGCTATAAGGACGCCGTACAGGTCATCCGCGACAACCGCGAGGATATGGACAAGGTCGTTGCCTACCTCCTTGAAAAGGAGACCATCACGGGCGGTGAAATGGTCGCTATCCTCGAAGGCCGCGATCCCTCGACCGTCGAAGAGGCCTACGCTTCCACGCGCAAGAGCGAGGACGGCTTCCGCCCCTCGCAGCCGAGCGTGATCGAAGCGCCCGCCAAGCACATTTCGATGACGAGCGAAAAGATCGAAATGCCGCCGGAGGACAAGGGCGAAGATGCTCAGACTGAGGACAAGCCCTCGACTGAGCCCGAAACGCCGGATACTTCCGCGGAAAACACTGACGAAAACAAATAAACAACCAAAAAAATCCCCGCTGTAAAAACAGCGGGGATTTTTTATATCAATTTATACCACTTGGAATAAGTAGAACTTGAGGTAATCCGTCTCCGGCACGTTCCAGAGGATGGGGTGGTCACAGCTCTGCGTGCGCGCTTCGATCTGCCGCAGCTCGACGCCCGCGTCCGCGGCGGCGGAGCGCAGCATCCGCTCAAAGCGTTCGGCGGGCATGAAGTGGCTGCACGACGCGGTCGCAAGGTAGCCGCCGCGCGGCAGCAGGCGCATCGCGCGCAGGTTGATCTCCTTGTACCCCTTTTCGGCGTTGTTCGCCGTGCGGCGAGACTTTGTGAACGCCGGGGGATCGAGGATGATGAAGTCATAGGGCTTTTCGTGCGCGGCCTCGAGCTGCGGGAGCAGGTCGAAGACGTCGGCGGCGAGAAAGTCCATTTTGTCCTCAAGGCCGTTGCGCGCCGCGTTCGCGCGCGCCATTTCGATGGCGCTCTCGGACACGTCCACCGCCGTCACGTGCTCTGCGCCGCCTTTGGCGGCGTTGAGTGCGAACGAGCCCGTGTGCGTGAAGCAGTCGAGCACGCGCTTGCCGCGCGCGAGGTGCGCGACGGCGAGGCGATTGAACTTCTGGTCGAGGAAAAAGCCCGTCTTCTGCCCGTTTTCGACATCCACACGGTAGAAAACGCCGTTCTCGCAAATTTCAGTGATGGGGCTCTCGGGCATTTTTTTGCCGGGGAGGGGAAACCAACCCTTGTTCTGCGTCAAGCCCTCCTTTTCGCGAAGCACGACATCGTTGCGCTCAAAAAGGCCGTCGATCGTCTCGCCGTCCTGCTCCAGCACCTCGACAATGAGGGGGAAGAGCATGTCCTTGATCTTTTCCATGCCGAGCGAGAGCGTCTGCGTGACGAGAAGATTTTCAAACCGGTCGACCGTCAGGCCGGGGAAGGCGTCCGCCTCGCCGAAGATCAGGCGGCAGCAGCCGGTCTGCCCGTCCATGACCGCCTTGCGGTAATCCCAGGCGTAGCGTACACGCCGCCGCCAGAAATTTTCATCAAAGCGGTCGTTCGCGTTGCGCGAGACGATGCGCACGCGGAGCTTACTGAGTCTGCTCAAAAAGCCCGTGCCGAGATATTTGCCCTTTTCCGACACCACGTCGACGAGCGCACCGTTTTCACACTCGCTCTCGTCCGGCTCGCGGGCGACGTCGGAGTCGTACACCCAGGGGTGGCCGCTCTCGAGCCAGCGCGTGCCCTTGGCGGTGACGGTCAGGATCGGATAGTCGCGTGCAGCTTTCATAGATCAAAATTCCTTCTTTAAAACAAGTTTTCCCCATCATACCACGGCAAAAGCCGCGGCACAACTCATTTGTTGAGGAAAAACAGCCCGACAAGGCACAGCGCAAGGCCCACGAGCTTGTTGACCGTGATGGCCTCGTGGTAGACAAGATACCCAATGAACACCAAAATCGTCGCGATGGCCGCCGCAGACGACACCTGAAACGCGCTGACCGGCCAGCCCGCCTTGTAGGCGTGCATGCTGCCGGCTTCCAAACCGACGACCGCAAGACCGAGCAGGTACGGCGCCCAGTTCATCTGGCTGTATTCGTGCAGAAGGTTCGCCCCGCCGCGGTTCATCACAAAATACAGGATGCCCGAAAAGATTGAGCCGATCAGATACGTGACCGTGAGCGACGCGAGCGGATCAACGCTCTCGGGCAGCGATTTGGCGCAGATGTGATACACGCTGTTCGACGCCACAACGAGAATGAGCGGCCAGAAGTAAGCCATAAATATTCCCTCCTATTCAAATGCCGGATGCAAAACGGCAGCCAGACTTCCGCCTGACTGCCGGTAGGTGCGCACCCGTAATAGACAAGGAAAGTGTATCAGCGGCGCGCGCTCTTGTCAAGGAAAATCCCGCCGCGGCGGCGATTCCGACAAATTTGTAAGCGACAGTTCATACAACCTGCCGCTTGTATTTTCCGCTCCGCCATGCTACCATAAAAATGTCATATCAATCCCAGCCGCGCTTGCGGCGCAGACTTTAATGGAGGCAAATTATGAGCTATCCCAAGACCGGCGAAGAAGTTTACGTCAGCCTGAATCTGTCTAACACGATGCTCACAGGTCTCGGCAAGGGCACGATCACCCGCGAGGACGTTTCTGTGGACTACCTCAAGAAACTGTTTATGCAGCACGGCGTCATCGTCTCGGCCAAGCCCGAGTACCGCAACATCATGGAGCGCGTGAACAGCACCTATGACTTAGGGCTTGAAATTCCCGCAAAGCTCCAGCTCTTCCAGCTCTCCGAGCAGCACCGCCGCCTGGTGGTCGTGAATATCTCCGGCCTTCAGCGCAAGAACGGCTCGCTTCTCCCGTCCTACACGGAAGAGGAGCTTGACGAGGCAACGTTCACGTTCGTCAAGTATTACGTGCAGGGCGAGCACTACGACGAGCTTGTCGAGGAGAACAAGAAGCTGCGCTACGAGCTCGAGCAGGAGATCTCCTGGAGAAACCGCACGGATTCCGAGGGCTGAGTTCGCAACACCTTACATCAAAAAAGGAAGAGGTTCCCGATGGGAACCTCTTCCTTTTTTGACTATGACAAAATGCTTCGCAGAATTCCGCGTCCGCAGACGCGGAAAAAATTGAGATTGTAAATCGCCGCGACCGGCGCGTGGCGATTTACTCCTCTCGCTCCGCGCGTGTCGCAGCCGCCAAGGGCGGCAAGGCACGAAGCGGAGTGCGGCTTTCTCAAAAAAGAGGCAGAGCCTCTTTTTTGAAATTACTTCTTCTCTTCTTCAAGCAGCCCCTTGAAGCTCGCGGCGAGACCGGCGAGGCTCTGAATCTCGCTCGGGACGATGATCTTCGTCGCCTGACCGTCGGCGGCCTTTTCGAACGATTCGAGCGCCTTGATCTTGATGACCTGCTCGTTGGGGTTGGCCTCATTGAGCATCTTGATGGAGTCGGCAAGTGCCTGCTGCACGTTCAGGATGGCCTGCGCTTCACCCTCGGCCTTGAGGATGGCGGCCTGACGCTCGGCCTCGGCCTTGAGGATGGCCGCCTGCTTTTCGGCGTCCGCGCGCAGGATGGTGGACTGCTTTTCGCCCTCGGCCACGAGGATCTGGGACTGCTTCTGGCCCTCGGCCTGCAAGATGGACTCGCGGCGTTCGCGCTCGGCCTTCATCTGCTTTTCCATCGCGTTCTGGATCTCACGCGGCGGCAGGATGTTCTTGAGCTCCACGCGGTTGACCTTGATGCCCCACGGGTCGGTGGCCTCATCGAGGATAGAGCGCATCTTGGCGTTGATGACATCGCGGCTCGTGAGCGACTGGTCAAGCTCCATCTCGCCGATGATGTTACGCAGCGTCGTCGCCGTCAGGTTCTCGATGGCGTTCATCGGGTGCTCGACACCATAGGTGTAGAGCTTGGGGTCGGTGATCTGGAAGTAGATGACTGTGTCGATCTGCATCGTGACGTTATCCTTCGTGATGACGGGCTGGGGATCGAAGTCGGCCACCTGCTCTTTGAGGCTGACCTTCTTCACAACGCGCTCGAAAAACGGAATTTTGAAGTGCAGGCCCACGCCCCATGTCGCGCTGTAAGCGCCGAGGCGCTCAACGACGTAGGCGCGCGACTGCTGCACGATCTGGATGTTCGTGACGAGCACCAGAAGCACCAGCAGCACTAAAATGCCGATACCGATATAGCCGATCCATTCCATAGTTCTTTTCCTCCTAAAATGTTGTGTAGTTTGGGTTTACTCTCTTCTCTCGCTGGGTTCTTTACTCTCGCGCACGTAGAGCTTGACGCCCTCCATGCGAACGATTCTTGCCATTTTCCCCTTAGGGATGATATTGCCGTCTTCGCTGCGCGCCGTCCATGTCTTGCCGTCGATGTACACAGCGCCCGTGGCGTTCTCGTTGTCCACCGTTTCGGTCACCTTGGCCTCGTGGTGCAGCACACGGTCGGCATTCGTGGGCACGATCGTCTTATCCAGCATCTTGCGCGCAAGGGGCCTTGTTGCGATGAGCGCCAGAATGGATACGATCAGGAAAGCCGCGAATTGCAGCCACAGCACCGCGCCCAGCTCCGTCGCCACCAGCGCGGCCACCGCGCCCACGACGAACCAGATCGACACCAGCCCCGCCGTCGCCGCCTCGGCAATGCCGAAGATGATGATGGCAGCGATCCAGATAATGGTCATCATTTCATCTGCTCCTCCTTTCAAACTGCGCATACAGTAGACGTATGCCGGACCGATCATCGCGATGACGGTCAGCAGCATGATCCCGATGCTTTTGTTGTAGGGCGACAGATTCGCATACAGGTTTGACAACTCGCTGCCGAGCGTGCGCGCGGACAGCAGCGGGGCTTCGACCGGCGGCTCGCCGGGAGTGGGGACTTCTTCTTTGAACAGCTCGTCCATCGTTACGCCGTAGCGGTTGCAGATGAAGATGATCTTCTCCATCTCAGGGTAGCCGCGGCCCGACTCCCAGCGCGAGACCGACTGGCGTGAGACCTGAAGCTGTTCGGCAAATTCCTCCTGTGTCAGTCCGCTGCGTTTGCGGACCTCCTGGAGCCGCTCGCCAAATGCCATTGCGTTCCCTCCGTTTCTCTGTCTGAGGATAAGATAGCAAAACCGCGCGTCCATTTCCAGCAACTTTAGTGTTGCATTCCGTATTTTTTCGAAAAATTTCGCGCAAGTTTGATGTTACATTCATGTGACAGCGCGCTTTCCGCGCTGTTTTTCCTATTGTACCACACGCTCCACCGCTTTACCATGCTTATTTTGACGCGGCGATTGCCTTTTTTGTTCCCATCCGCTATACTAAAGTCAAATCATTTTTTCGGGAGCGTTATTATGCTGGAATTTGTCATTCCCTGCCTCTTGGGCCTTGAGAGCTTAGTGGGCGATGAGATCAGAAAACTGGGACTTTCTGACGTGCGCGTTGAGAACGGCCGCGTCCTCTGCCGCGGCGAGGCGCGCGACATCGCGCGGCTCAACATCAATCTGCGCTGCGGTGCGCGCGTCATTCTGGTTCTGCACAAGTTCCGCGCGACGGATTTTGAATCGCTCTTTCAGGGCGTGCGCGCGGTGCACTGGGAGGACTGGATCCCCCGCGAGGGCGAATTCCCCGTGGTGGGCTACTCCATCAACTCGACGCTCCACTCCGTGCCCGCCTGCCAGTCGATCGTCAAAAAGGCGGTCGTCGACCGCCTGAGCGCGGCCTACGGCATCGCGCAGTTCCCCGAAACGGGGCGGCGCTATCAGGTGCGCTTTTCCATCATGAAGGACGAAGTGACCGTCGGGCTCGACACCTCGGGCGAGGGCCTTTACAAGCGCGGCTACCGCGCCCACGGCGTGGCCGCCCCGCTCAAGGAAACACTCGCCGCCGCGATGGTCAAGCTCTCGCACTACAATGGCCGCGACCCGTTCTGTGACCCCTTCTGCGGCAGCGGCACCATCGCCATCGAGGCGGCGCTCATCGCGCGCAACCGCGCGCCGGGCCTCAACCGCAGCTTTGCCGCCCAGCATTGGGCGTCGCTCGACAAAATGCTCTGGCTCGATGCAGCCGACGAGGCGATGGACAACGAGTTCCACGGCAAGTACGAGATCTGGGGCGGCGACATCGACCCCGACGCCGTCGAGCTCTCGCGCCACAACGCCGAGCTCGCCGAGGTCGACGACATCGTCAAGTTCGAGGTCGACGACGCCACGCGCTTCCACTGGGGCGGCTTGTATGGCCGCATCGTGACGAACCCGCCGTATGGCGAGCGGCTTCTTGAGCGCGAAGAGGCGGGCGAGCTCTATAAAGCCTTCGGCAAGGCGATGGATAAGCTGCCCGACACCTGGCGGGTGTATGTGCTGTCGTCACATCCTGACTTTGAGCGCTGCTACGGGCGCTTTGCCGATAAGAAACGTAAGTTGTACAACGGCATGCTCAAATGTGATCTTTTCATGTATGGAAAAAGATTGTAACGCCGCGCGCTGCGCGGCGGGGGAGAAAGCAGCGCCAGTGGCGCTGCACGAATCAAAGGGGATATTCTCTTTCGCGAAAGAGAATATCCCCTTTGGAAC
>OGYY01002922.1_pt1 | contig 11707 bp, 10 predicted proteins | sample 1576671 | NCBI WGS metagenome assembly OGYY01 (sample SAMEA3541593, study PRJEB24748) | human gut metagenome | biome: human gut; feature: human-associated habitat; material: faeces | place: China | collected 2012 | reverse complement strand
AAGCAGCGCCCCATGCCGCCTGCAGCCGCGCGGGGGACCAGGCGGCGTTGGCGGGACTCGTCGAGGGCAAAACGACTGCGGGGAGTCCGGTTCGCGCCAGGAGAAAGCGCTTGTAGAGGCGGCCGGCCGTCGCCCCGTTGCAGAGGACGTGCTCGACGCGCGCCGCCTCCATGACGCGCTCGACGCGCGCCGGCACGACGTTCTTGATCGAGGCGTCGCTCGACCCCTTGATGTCGCAGCTCTCGATGACGTCCCACAGCGCGATGCCGTGGCGAAGCAGCAGCGAGCGCTTGCCATCGACGTCGCCATCAGCGGGCGCCTCCTCGCCGATGCACGCGGCGACCACGCGCCAGAAGCGGTTGCGCGGATTGCCGTAGTAGAACGCGTTCTCACGCGACAGCACCGAGGGAAACGATCCCAAGACGAGCACGCGGCTGCCACCGTCGAACACCGGCTCGAACGGCTGGACGATATGCTGGTAGTCGGCCATAGCCCGGCACCGATGCCTAGCGCCCGCCCTGGCGACGCCGATACGCGTCCCAAGCCAGCTCGCAACCCCTGCCAACAGCCTTTCCGCCCAGCTTGGCGGCGGTGCCTTCTTCCAGGTGACGGACCATGCCGACCACACCGGGGTTCAGCAGCTGCTGCATCATCAGGAAGCTGACCAGACCGGCCAGACCTGCGGTGCCGTCGTTGTCAGCAAGGCCGACAGCGGCACCAATGGCAAACAGCCATGCCATGTTATCGATCAGAGCGCCGCCTGCCTTGACCAGCAGGAAGCCAACGGTGTAAGCTGCACCGGAGGTTGCAGCACCGGGAACGCCCATAACGCCCGGAGCAAGGGCATAACCAAGACCCATCAGGATGCCGCAGATCGGCAGGACCGCGACGGGAAGCATCAAAGCTTTGCCCAGTTTCTGGAGATACTTCATCATAAAGCACATTCCTCCTTAAGAAATGTTTGTGTTTACAGACGCCTCTGGTTGCAGGCCGTCCATAATTCCGTAATAGAATAGTAACATATTTCCGCAAAAAAAGAAAGTCCCTTTCGCCTTTTTTCTATCAAAATGCATCAAAAGTCCTCATTTTGCCGTTTTTCAGTCGATAATTTTTGGGTTTTCCTCACAAGGGTCGTCTTTGTGTTGAAAATTCCTTTCTTTTTACGTACATTTTGCCCAAAGGCTTGCATCCCACAGCCGAATCGGGTACTATACTATTATAAGAAAAGCGGGAACCCGAAGGAGGTTTATTTTATGGAATGGACTGATATCCGCCTGACCGTGGCCAAGGCCGACGCCGACAACGCCGAAGCCGTTGCCACCATGATCGCCGAGGGCGGCATCTATATCGAAGACTACAGCGACATCGAGCAGCAGGTGGCCGAGATCGCCCATGTGGATCTGATCGAGCAGGAGCTGCTGGACAAGCCCCGCGATACCGTTATCATCCATATGTATCTGGAGCCGGGCGCTTCCCCCGTGGAAACGCTGGCCCTCATTGCTGCCCGCATGGAAGCTGCAAACATCGCCTACACCGTGGAGACCGAGGGCGTGGAGCAGGAGGACTGGCAGAACGGCTGGCGCAAGTATTACCACCCCCTGGAGATCGGCAAACGTCTGGCCGTGGTGCCCTCGTGGCAGCAGTACGACACCGACCGGGTAAAGCTGATCCTTGACCCGGGCCTTGCCTTCGGCACCGGCGGCCACGAGACCACCAGCCTGTGCATGGAAGCGCTGGACGAGCGGGTGACCGGCGGCGAGCGGGTGCTGGACATCGGCACCGGCAGCGGCATCCTTGCCATTGCGGCGCTGAAGCTGGGCGCTGCTGTGGCCGAGGGCGTGGACATCGACCCTGTGGCCGTACGCACCGCAGGCGAGAACGCCGCGTTGAACGGCGTGCAGGACAAGCTGACCGTGCTGGTGGGCGACCTTTCCGATAAGGCCAGCGGCAAATACGACATCATCACCGCCAACATCGTGGCCAATGCCATCCTGTCTCTGGCTCCTGCCGTGCCCGGCCTGATGGCGGAGGGTGCCACCTTTATTGCCAGCGGCATCATCGACAGCCGCAAGGACGAAGTGATCGCCGGGCTGGAAAAAGCCGGCCTTGCCGTTGTGGAAGTGAAGGAGAAGCGCGGCTGGGAGTGCATCGTCTGCAAGAAAGCGTAAGGAGATTTTATGCCGCACCGTTATTTTACCACCGAGATCTCTGACGGCACCGCCACCCTGCGCGGGGCCGATGCCCACCATCTTGCCCGCGTGATGCGCGCAAGGCTGGGCGATACTGTCATTCTATGCGACGGCAATGCCGTGGAATACACCGCCACCATCACCGGCTTTGGGGACGAGTGCGTGGAGTTCCGGGTGGAGCCTGGCTATCCCAGCGCCGCCGAACCCAGCGTGGAGGTCACTCTGCTGGCCGGTTACCCCAAGCAGGACAAGCTGGAGCAGATCATCAAGCACGGCGTGGAGCTGGGCGCAGCCCACATCGTGCCCTTCTTCAGCCGGTACTGTGTGGCGGCCCCCAAAAAAGAGGAGCAGAAGAACGAGCGCTACAACCGCATTGCGGTGGAAGCCGCCAAGCAGTGCGGCCGGGGCATTCTGCCGGATGTGGCCCTGCCGCTGGCAAACTTCGGTGCCGTGTGCCGCACCTTTGCACAGTACGACCTTGTGCTGTTCTGCTACGAGTGCGGCGGCGCGCCCCTGCGCGACCTGCTGGCCGCAGCAAAGCCCGCCGATGGTGAAAAGCTGAAAATCGCCATCGTGACTGGTGCCGAGGGCGGCTTTGCCGCCGAGGAAGCCGAGATGGCCGCAAAGGCCGGTGCCAGAACGGTGGGCCTTGGCCCCCGCATCCTGCGGTGCGAGACCGCCCCGCTGGCCGTGCTTGCTTCGGTAATGACCCTGACGGGGAATCTGGAGTAACAAAAAAGCAGCTGCGTTGCAGCTGCTTTTTTGTTATTTTCAGGGTTTATGTCTCTGCTTCCAGCAGAGCTTTCTTCACATTCAAAAGGTTCTGCGGGCTCACCGAGAAGCTGCGCAGGCCCAGCTGCAAATACTGCACCGTGTTGGCCGGGTTGCCCACCGCAAGGCCGCAGATAGTCACCGGCACATTGCGCACCTTTGCGGCATCCAGCACCATAGTGATAAGCTTTTTCATGGCCTTGCTGGCCGGGCGGTAGTAGTGCTCGGCGCTGGCAAGCTCACGGTCTGCCGCGTGGGTATACTGGGTCAGGTCGTTGGTGCCGACCACAAGAAAATCGACCCCGTGCTCTACAAATTCCTCAGCGGTCAGGCAGGCAGCGGGTACGCTGAGCATCACGCCGAACTTTGTATCTTCGTTGAACGCCACGCCGCGCTCCCGCAGGTGCTCGCGGCAGCGCTCCACCACACGCATGGCTGCGTCCCAGTCCTCCACATTCGTCACCATGGGGAACATCACCCGCAGCGGGCCGCGGGCGGCGGCGCGCAGCAGTGCACAGAGCTGCGTCTCGAACTGGTGGGGCTGGCGCAGACTGTTGCGGATGCCCCGCAGGCCAAGCTTGGAAGACTGCAGGCCCTGATAGGCGTCGGAAATGGTGCGGTCTGAGCCAAAGTCGAAGGTGCGCACCGTTACCGGGCAGCCCTTGGCGGCAGCAAGACAGGAGCAGTAGAAGAAATACTGTTCCTGCTCGTCCAGAATGCGGCCCGGCAGCATCATGTAGCCGGTGCGCAGCAGGCCCACGCCCTGTGCACCGGACTGCATGGCCGTGTCGATGTCCTCCGGCCCAAAGCAGTTGGCCAGCAGCTCAAAGGGCTGGCCGTCCTTTGTCCTGTTGGGCAGAGCATGCAGCTGCCCCATCTCTTCGTTCTCCCGCTGCAGCTCGCAGATGCGGGTCTCGGCCTGCTGGCGGGCGGCAGCGTCCGGGTCCAGCGTGCACTGGCCCCCGGTGGCATCCAGAATGACGGTGCGGCCGTCGCAGTCGTCCAGAAAATCCCGGCCCACCTGCACGATGCCCGGGATATTCATTGCCCGGGCAATGATGGCCGCGTGGCTCTGGCCGCTGCCCTCTGCCGTGATGATGCCTAAAATCATGCCGGAGGGCACGCTGAACAGGTCGGTGGGCATCAGCCGCTCTGCGGCAAGGATCACCGGGTGATCCAGCGCCAGCCACATGCGGGGGCGGTTGGTGATGATGTTGATGACCCGGCGGCTTGCGTCGAGAATATCCACACTGCGCAGCTGCATGTAAGGGTTATCCTTCATGTTGGCCAGCTGGTCGGCGTAGCGCTGGCCCACCTGATTCATGGCCGCTGCCGCGCCAATGCCTGCATTGATGCAGAAGCGCACCTCGTTCATCATGCCCTCGTCGTCCAGCATCATGCTCTGGAACTGGAAGATGGCCTGCTCGCTGGGTGCGGCACGGTCTGCCATGGATTCCAGCTCGTCCTGTGCGGTGCGGATGGCATCGGTGAGCAGCTGCAGCTCCCGGGACGGTTTAAAGGGGCCCACGGTCGTGGTCTCCACATGGTGCTCCAGACGGCTCACCTGCCCCAGCACAAGGCCGGGAGAAGCGCAGGAACCTTTATACACTTTCATGTTCGGTCACCTCCGGCAAAAGCTCGGCTTCCGGCGTGGTCAGGGTGCGCCAGACCAGCGCCTGCAAAAAGGTATTGGGCAGCAGCGCGGCCAGTGCGGCCCGCGCCGCATCGGCACTGCCCTCAAACAGCGGTGCAAAGCTTTGCATCCGTGCCTGATCGCACTTTGCAAGGAATGCATCGCACAAAGTATGGGTGGTGTAGTAATGGGCCGGGTCCACACCGGCATCTTCCGCGGCGGCTTCCAGCGGGGCAAGGTCGGCATCCTTCATCTTGGCCAGCAGCAGGGCCGCATCCGCTGTCAGGGTGACCGGGTATTTCTCCCGCACGGCCTTTTGCACCCGCTCAAATTTTGCGTGGAACGCAGCAGCGTCCGCGCAGCTCTGGGCATCACAGGAGACAGCATAGGCACACCCCCGCAGATATCCCATAGCGCGGCGGGTATCATAGTAGCCCAGCTCGATGTTGCGGCGGGCGGTGTCGGGGTCAAAGTGCAGGATATCGCCCAGCTCCCAGTAGCTGCGCACCATCACGGTGGGCAGGCCGGTGAGGTTGGGGCGGGTGATGCCCACGCCTTCCAGATCGACGCACACCAGTTCATCCGCGCCCATGCGTTTGGCAAGACCGGTGGGCATGTTGTCGCTGTAGCCGCCATCCAGAAACTTGACCCCGTCGATCTCCCGCGCACGCAGCGCCGGGAAGCAGGCAGCGGAGGCCATCAGGTAGTCCTTGACCTTTCCTGCCGGGATCTCGTCCAGCGTCAGCTCCCGGGGCTTTAAGCCCCGCTGCTCCACCGTGACAAGGCCGAAGCGGATGGGAGCCGCGCGCAGGGCATCCTCGTCCAGAACCCGCTCCACGATCTCTTCCAGCGGGGTCACATCCATGCCGCCGGCTTTCACCACGCTGCGCAGGAACTGGTGCAGGGCCGAAAGGTCGGCATCCTCCTCCGGCAGCTCCATCACATCCTTGCTGCGGATGGCCAGCCACATATCGCGGGCCGTCTCGTACTGGTCCAGCACGAACATGGCACCGTTCAGGCTGCCAACGCTGGTGCCGGTAATGATCTGCGGGTGCCAGTCCAGCTCCATCAGCGCGCGCCACACGCCCACCTGATAGCTGCCCCTGGCTCCGCCGCCCGCCAGCACCAGAGCTTTGCACGGAGCACTGCGTTCATCCATTGCCTCCGCCTCCTTTGATTGGTTCCGGTTTTGTTCAGATTATAGCATATTTCCAGAGAAATTTCTTCCGTTTTTTGTAAATTGATGCCTTTCTCCCGGCAAAGAAACATGGTATACTTGTCAGGATTTCAAAAGGAGGCATTCTCATGCACTGCAAGCAATGGATTTTTGATATGGACGGCACCCTGACCGACAGCATGACCGTGGTGTGGGAGGGTGCCCCCGACGCACTGCTGCGCCGCTATGGCCGCACCCCGCGGGGGGATCTGCGCGCCACACTGCTGAACATGGGAATGCAGGAGGGCGCACAGTATCTGATCCGGGAGTACGGTCTGCCGCTGACCGAGGAAAGCTATTTTTCCGTGATGCGCGAGGTGATCGCCGAATTGTACGAGACCGTGGAGCTGAAACCCGGCGTGCGCACGATGCTGGCAAAGCTGCAGGCCGAGGGCGCACGCATGTGCATCTGCTCCAACACCTGGGCCGAACAGTGCCGCACCGTGCTTACCCGGCTGGGCATCGCGCAGTATTTCTCCTTCATCGTGGAAGCGCGGGGCGTGCTGCACAAAAGCCACCCGGAGGTGTTCTTTGAGTGCATGAGCCGTCTGGGCGGTGCAGACCCCGCCGCCTGCGCCGTGTGCGAGGATGCCGTATACGCCGCCGCCACCGCCCACAAGGCCGGGTATTACGTCATTGGCATCGCAGACCGCACCTCTGCCGCCGACGAGCCGGAGATGCGCCGCATCTGCAGCCAGTTCGTGCCCCGGTGGGATGCGCTGGACTGGACACGTGTGTAATAAAAAAGGGCCGCAGCGTGCGGTTCTTTTCTTTATCTGATCCTTCTTTGCTCTTGCATTTTGTGCGCAAGAAGAGTATGATATTATAAATAGGACTGCCCCAAGGGGGAAGTGTCCTCATTTGTGAGAATACACTCTGTGATTTTTAATATAAAGGTATAATATCCGTAAAGAGGAGACCTTCCGTCATGAACAACCCACTCGTCAGCATTATCGTGCCTGTGTACAACGTGCAGAATAGTGTTGCCCGCTGTCTGGAGAGCATTTGTGCCCAGACATGGAAGGATATCGAGGTCATTCTGGTCAACGACGGGTCCCGGGACGAAAGCTTTTCCATCTGTGAGCAATTCCGTGAAAAGGACCCCCGCATCGTTCTGGTGGACAAATCCAATTCCGGTGTGTCGGAGACCCGCAACTGCGGCATGTCCCTTGCAAGGGGCAAGTATGTGCAGTTTGTGGACAGCGACGATTATCTCGACCCTGATTTTACCGAGCGGCTGGTGACTGCTGCCGAAGCGAACAACGCCGATCTGGTCATTGCACCTTACTGGATGGTGATTCCCGCCAACTCTTCCAAGGCCACGCAGGCACTGGAAAACCTGCAGGAGAACCTTGGCATCGATGCCGAGAAAAAGCCCGATGATATCCGTGAATACGGCTTCCTGCCCGAGGGCATCTACGACCGCGATACCTTTGCCCTGCGCCTGATGGAGAAGCCCGCATCCTTCTTCTACAGCGTGCTGTGGAACAAGCTCTACCGCCAGGATATTCTGGCAGACCATCATCTTCAGTTCACCAGCGAGGTGCGCTGGGCCGAAGACCTGGTTTTCAATCTGGAATACATTTTGTACGCCAATGTTTTCGTATCCATTTCCAAAGCGGGCTACCACTATGTGCAGAACCCCCAGAGCATCTGCCACACCCAGATCAATCTGGCTTCCATCGTGCAGAACAAACTGCAGGTGTTCCGCTATTACAAGGAGCTGTACACAAAGCTGGGCCTGTACGATCAGGTGCAGCCGCAGCTGTATAAATTCCTGACCGCGTTCTCCGAGAACGCCTATCCCTCCGGTTCTCCCCAGAAGATCATCATGGACATGGCCAACCGCTGGGGCTTTGGTGTTCTGGATGCTTCCGACAAGGAAAAGAAACACAAAACCGAACCTGATGCCTGATCTCCGGGCACGAAAAAAAGAGCCGTGAAAGCGGCTCTTTTTTGTTTGCCATTTTACCGGTCGATCCAGCTGCGGAAGGCTTCGCGCACTGCACCCTCCCGTCCGCGCGGGATGGGAATGCGCGCACCGCTGCACATCTGCAGCTCGCCCGCCGTCAGCAGCTGTGCCGCCGCCAGATTGACCACATAGGAGCGGTGCGGCTGCAAAAAACGCCCGTCTTCCAGCAGCGGCTTTGCTACCTCGGCAAAGGACACCCGCAGCGAAAGGGACACCACATCCTCGCCGCTGAGCAGATGGAAGTGCACCACATGGTGGGTGCACTCCAGATATTCGATCTGCGCATAGGCCAGCGCCCGCAGGCCTTCGGCGGTGACAACGGTCATTGCCGGGCCGTACTCCGGCTCGGTGGCGCGGGCAAGCAGGGCCGAAAGCTCCTGCTGGTGCACCGGCAGAAGCAGATACTGCATGGCATCCACCCGGAAAGCGCTGTAGGCGTGGGCCGGTGTGCGGGCCGCAAAGGCCAGCGGAGCCCTGCGGCCCCGGCGGCGCAGCTCCGCAGCCGCCGAAAGCCCTGCCGGGGCCGCTACAGCGCCCAGCTCGATGAGATACAGGTCAAACCGTTCTCCCTCGGTGTCCCGGCGCAGCAGCGCATCTGCATCCGGCAGCTGCTGCACGATGCACGCATCCTGCCGCCGGGCAAAATATTCCATGCACTGGCGTTCCAGCCCGCTGCGCAAGGCCGCGTCCGGGCTGCATACCGCAATGTGAAATACCATCTCACATTCTCCTTTCCGCCAGCCGCCCGCCTTGATTTTTGCGCAGGGCTGGAGTATGATAAATAAAACTTTGCTGCATCGAAAAAAGAAAAAACGGAGGGACCCGCCATGCCGCAGCCGCTTGTCAGCGTTATTGTGCCCGCCTATAACGCGGCGGGCTTCATCTCCCGCTGTGTGGAGAGCATCACATCCCAGAGCTACCCGGAGCTTGAGATCCTTCTGCTGAACGACGGCTCCACCGATGACACCCTTGCTGTCTGCCGGAAGCTTGCTGCCGCCGACAGCCGCATCCGTGTGGTGGACAAGCCCAACACCGGCGCAGCAGACACCCGCAGCTGCGGCCTTGCCCTTGCCCACGGCGAATACATCCAGTTTGCGGACAGCGACGATCACCTGCTGCCGGGCTGCACCGCAAACCTGGTGGCTGCTATGCAGCGCAGCCATGCCGACCTTGTGCTGGCTCCCTACCGGATGATGGTGCCCCGCAAGGATGGCGGCTATGACACCCGGGAGTACAGCCTGCTGCCCGCCGGGGTGTACAACAAGGTAGATTACCTGTGGCAGCTCACCGGCAATGCCGCTGCCTTTTACTACGGCGTGCTCTGGAACAAGCTCTACCGCCGGGATCTCATCCAGATGGCGCACATCCGGTTCGAGCATGTGGTATACGCCGAGGACCAGCTGTTCAACACCCGGTATCTGCAGGTGGCACAGCGGTTTGCCGCCATCGACGAAGCCGCCTACTGCTACATCCAGAACCCGCAGAGCGTATGCCATACGCAGGTGAGCGCGGCGGACATGCTGCGCCACCGCAGCCGGATGTACCACACCTACAAGGAACTGTGCATCCAGCTGGGCGTGTACGATAAATTCCGCCTGCGGCTGCACGGCATCTATCTGAGCCTGTTTGAAAGCCCTCTGCCCAACGGCCCGGTGCAGAAGCTTTCCGACGCATTTGCCCGCACCCACAGCCGCATCTGAGAAAAGGAGAACCTATGGAATTTCCCCTTGTAAGCATCATCGTGCCCATGTACAACACTGCCGGGTGCATTGCCCGCTGTGTCAAAAGCATTTGCGCCCAGACTTATAAAAGCATTGAGATCCTGCTGCTGAACGATGGCTCCACCGACGACACCCTTGCCGTCTGCCGCGCCCTTGCCGCCAGCGACCACCGCATTGCACTGGTGGATAAAACCAACACCGGCGCAGCGGATACCCGCAATCAGGGCATTGCGCTGGCCCACGGCAAATACATCCAGTTTGTGGACAGCGACGACTGGCTGGCCCCCGATTTTACGGAAAAGCTGGTCTCCGCCGCCGAGGCCCACACCGCCGATCTTGTGATCGCGCCCTTCTGGATGGTGTACCCGGAAAACTATGTGGAGCACATCCGCCCATGGGAAAAGGCGCTGCAGCATGTGCTCCAGCGCAATCCGCCCCGCACCCGGGCCTATGGCTATCTGCCTGCCGGGGTGTACACCGGACAGGAATACGCAAAGCATCTGATCCAGAAGCCGAACACCTTCTACTATGGCAGTCCCTGCAACAAGCTCTACCGCCGTGACCTCCTGCGGAAGCACAGCCTCCATTTCCGCAAAGAATTGTTTGCGGAGGATCAGCTGTTCAACACCGAATATCTGCGCTATGTGCGCACCGCCGTTTCCATCCCGGACATCGGCTATTACTACCTGCAGAACAGCCAGAGCGTCTCCCACTCCAGAGTGACCACCGCCGACATCCTTTCGCTGCGGCGGCGGGTGATGCTCCTGTACCGGGACATCTATACCGAACTTGGCATCTACCCGGAAACGCGGGCGGCCATCCTGCGTTCGCCCTTTGGCGAAAACGAGTTCACCCTGCCGCCGCTGGACACCCCACAGACGCACTGCTGCAAGCTGTGACCCTATAAAAAGCACCCGGCTGCCGCCGAGAGCCGCTCTGGCTCCTGCACGGCTCCGGGTGTTTTTTGCGCTTTCTCAGCAGCCGATGGCGGCACACTTCTCCGCCAGCCAGCTGCGCTCTTCGTCGTTCAGGTGCGGTGCCAGCTTTGCAAACACCTGACGGTGGTAATCGTTCAGCCATGCGATCTCGTCCTTATCCAGCACACCGGGCAGGATGGGAGAGGTGGCAATGGGCACGAACATCAGCGGTTCAAAGCCAAGGAAGGTACCGTACTGGTTATCGGCCTTGTGCACGCACACCAGCTCGTTCTCGATGCGGATGCCCACAAGGTCGGTCTCGTAGACGCCGGGCTCATCGGTGACCACCATGCCGGGGCGCATCCGGGTGGTGTTGCGGCTGTTCAGGGCATGGGGCCCCTCGTGCACGTTGCCCACAAAGCTGACGCTGTGACCGGTGCCGCAGCGGTAGTTGATGAGGTGCCGCCACAGCGGTTCCCGGGCAATGGTGTCGATCATCTTACACTCGCAGTAATCCAGCCAGACGGCCTTGGCAAGGTCGATGTGGCTCTGCAGAGTCCATGTGTAGAAGCGCTTTTCGTCCTCGGTCAGCGGGCCAAGCGGGTAGGTGCGGGTGATGTCGGTGGTGCCGTCCATGTAGGTGGCACCGCTGTCCACCAGCAGAAAGCCCTTCTTTTCCAGCACAGCGTGATCTTCCGGGGTGGCGTGGTAGTGCATCATGGCTGCGTTGCCGCCGTAGGCCGCAATGGTGCCAAAGCTTTCCACAAGGAATTTATCGTCCGCACTGCGGTACTTGTGCAGAATTTCATCCACCGTCAGCTCGGTCAGGGTCTCACCGGCAGCAAGGCGGCTTTCCAGCTCGATCTGGAACCGCACCATGGCCACAGCGTCCCGGATATGGGCCTGCTTTGTGTGGGCAAGCTCCGTTTCGTTCTTCACGCCCTTCATCATCAGCAGCGGGTCGGTGCCGTCCTTCACGGTGAGGGCAGGGTTCTGCTCCAGCACCTGATACACGGCGTAGTTCACCGTGGAGCACTCGGCCAGCACGGTCTGAGGTTCCGTCTCAGCAGCGAGGAACTTCAGCACATCGTCGTACTCCGCCAGCGTGATGCCGTTGGCTTCCAGCTCTGCCTTTGCCTCCGGGGTGACGCGGGCCGTGTTGATGAAGAGTACCGCGCGGCGGGGTGTCACATAGCAGTAGGCCATGGCATAGGGAGTGCACTCAATGTCCATGGCGCGCAGGTTCAAAAGCCATGCCAGATTATCCAGCTTGCCCACAAACTGAGCG
>OGYY01002920.1_pt1 | contig 11714 bp, 11 predicted proteins | sample 1576671 | NCBI WGS metagenome assembly OGYY01 (sample SAMEA3541593, study PRJEB24748) | human gut metagenome | biome: human gut; feature: human-associated habitat; material: faeces | place: China | collected 2012 | reverse complement strand
TAGCATAAATTAATATACTCTCATAGATAGGGATAAAAATCAACAATTTTTTAAGAAAAACTTTTAAAATGCACCTATTTATGATAAGATAAATCATCAAAGAACAGAATATGTTTGAGAAATTATTCCCGATACACATATTGAAGAAAATTTTTTAACATGCTCTGACAGATATTGGAATTTATGCTATAAAAGAGTTGATATCAGGAGGGAGAACCATGGAGAACGAAAAGGTTTCCAAAAATTTTATTGAGAATATCATTGATAAAGACCTGGCAGAAGGAGTTTATGACACCGTTCATACACGTTTTCCGCCAGAGCCAAACGGTTATCTTCATATAGGACATGCCAAATCCATTCTTTTAAATGCCGGACTGGCGAAAGAGTACAATGGTAAATTCAACATGCGTTTTGATGATACCAATCCGACTAAGGAGAAATCTGAGTTTGTTGAGTCCATTAAAGCCGATATAAAATGGCTGGGAGCTGACTGGGAGGACAGACTGTTCTTCGCTTCCGATTATTTCGGACAGATGTATGAAGCTGCAGTAAAATTGATTAAAAAGGGTAAGGCATATGTCTGCGATTTAACTGCGGACCAGATCAGAGAATATCGTGGAACTTTAAAGGAGCCTGGCAAAGAGAGTCCGTATCGCAACAGAACTGTAGAAGAGAATCTTCAGCTTTTTGAAGAGATGAAAGAAGGCAAATATGCTGATGGTGAGAAAGTTCTGAGAGCAAAGATTGACATGGCTTCTCCAAACATGAACATGCGAGATCCGGTTATCTATCGTGTAGCTCATGTAAGCCATCACAGAACAGGAGATACCTGGTGTATTTACCCGATGTATGATTTTGCTCATCCTATTGAGGATGCAATTGAGGGAATTACACATTCCATTTGTACTCTGGAATTTGAAGATCACAGACCATTATATGACTGGGTTGTAAGAGAACTGGAATATCCACATCCTCCGAAGCAGATTGAGTTTGCAAAGCTGTATCTGACGAATGTAGTAACAGGTAAGCGTTATATTAAGAAGCTGGTAGAGAATGGAATTGTTGACGGATGGGATGATCCAAGACTGGTATCTATTTCCGGTTTACGTCGCCGTGGTTACACACCTGAATCTATTCAGAAGTTTGTGGAACTTTGTGGTGTATCCAAAGCTGACAGTTCAGTAGACTATGCAATGCTCGAGTACTGTATCCGTGAGGATCTGAAATTAAAGGCTCCTCGCTATATGGCAGTCCTTGATCCGATCAAACTGATCATTGACAATTATCCGGAAGGACAGGTGGAATATCTGGATGCTCCGAACAATATGGAAAATGAAGCCCTTGGTAGCAGAAAGGTTCCATTTGGAAAGGAACTTTATATTGAAAGAGAAGACTTTATGATCGATCCTCCAAAGAAATACAAACGACTTTTCCTTGGTACGGAAGTTCGTCTTATGAATGCATATTTTGTTACATGCACAGGTTTCGAGGCATTGGATGATGGAACAGTTACTGCTGTACATTGTACTTATGATCCGGAAACAAAGGGCGGAAATGCACCTGACGGACGTAAAGTAAAAGGAACCATTCACTGGGTTGAAGCGTCAAATGCAGGTAAGGTTCCGGTACGTCTTTATGAGAATATCGTAGATGAGGAAAAGGGTGTTTATGATAAAGAGACAGGAGAACTGAATCTGAACCCGAATTCTCTTATAGAGATGTCTGCTTATGTTGAACCAGAGCTTCTGAAAGCCAAAGGACTGGATAGTTACCAGTTTGTAAGAAATGGCTTTTATTGTGCAGACATTCATGATTCCAAAGAAGGGGCACCGGTATTTAACCGTATTGTTTCTCTTAAGAGTTCATTTAAACTTCCAAAAGCGTAAAAGAAACCCCCACGGAAAATTATATTCAAATTGCCGTGGGGGTTTTTGCAATAGAAAATTCTGTTGGAACTTCTTCTTGCAAAGTGAAATCTAAATACTGTCAACGAAAGTGGCAAGCCTGATTGTCACTATTTGTAAAATGTGGAATAATTATGAATTTACCTGCAATTAATCAATGTGGATAGAAGCTTCTTCTTCGTCCTGCTCTTTCTCAGCTTCAGCAAGTTCTTCCTCGAATTTATCTTCATCTTTCGCTGCTTTTTCAAGAGCATCGGCTATAGTATTATCCTGCTCTTCTGCATTTTCAGCAGAATCCTCTTCTGTATCCTCTGAACTTTCTTGTGAATCAGGCTCCTCAGAGCCTTCGGTTTCATCATCTTTTTCATCTTCGGAAGTAGCTTCCCAGGTTACGAAATCTTCGTGGACATCCTTTGCTTCAGGCTGCTCGTCATCTTCCTGCTCATCTTCAAAATCATCTTCAAGGTCAGCTGCCTCTTCCAAAGCATGTCTTTTGGCAAAAGCTGCTGCTACGGCACCGGCTACTGCTGCTGTTGCTGCTCCGAGTGCAACCATTCCCCAATATTTGTTAATCTTAGCCATATTGTCTGCTCCTTTCGGTATTTTCCATCTGTCTAAACAAAGCTTAATGGAGTTGTCTATATTGTAATACTTTTTACGCAAAAAGAAAAGAAAAAAATCGTTGCACCCATATAAATGGAGGGTTATACTGTTAAGACAGAAAAGGAGAGATTATGGAGAAAATTGTTTTAGCTTCTGGGTCCCCACGAAGAAAGGAACTGCTTGCAAGAACCGGTGTGGTTTTTTCTGTGGTTGTAAGCAATGGGGAAGAGAAAACCAACCTGACAGATCCAGCGGAAACGGTGGAAAAGCTTTCGCAGGATAAAGCAATATCGGTTGCAGACAGACTTGAAAATGAAAGTGAACCTTGTCTGATCATTGGTGCGGATACCGTAGTTGCATTTGAAGGAAAGATTCTTGGAAAGCCGTCAGATGAAGAAGATGCATTAGATACATTGTTAAAACTTCAGGGGAAATCCCATCAGGTCTATACCGGTGTAACCCTTCTTGTAAAAGAACAGGGTATCTGGAAGCCTTATACTTTCAGTGAAAGGACCGATGTTGAATTTTATCCTGTTTCCAGGGAAGAGCTTCTGGAATATATAAAAACAGGGGAGCCTATGGATAAAGCAGGAAGCTATGGAATCCAGGGGAAATTTGGGATTTACGTAAAAGGAATCTGCGGAGACTACAATAATGTGGTTGGGCTTCCTGTAGGAAGACTGGTTTATGAACTTAAGAAAATGAAAATCAATATAAGGGGAATGAGAAAATGATAAAAGCATGTATTTTTGATCTGGACGGAACTTTAGCCTACACATTGGATTCCATGGCTGTTGTAGGAAATGAAGTTGTAAGAAAATACGGTTTGAAACCAATGCCTATAGAAAATTACAGATATTATTGCGGAAACGGTGCTGACATGCTGGTGAAAAGACTTCTGGTCGATGCAGGAGATCCGGAATTGCTGCACTATGAGGAAGCAAGAGCGTTATATAGAAAAGAATTTGATAAAGACCCATTTTACAAAATACAGCATTATCCGGGAATGCCGGAAACCTTAAAAGAGTTGAAAAAAAGAGGCGTGAAGCTGGGGGTGTGCTCAAATAAACCACATGAAGCAGCCGTGAAAGTGGTAGAAAGAATGTTTGGGTCTCAGATTTTTGATGCAGTTATGGGACAGAGTGATTCTGTAAGAAAGAAACCAGCACCGGATGGTCCGCTTAAAATCGCGGAGCAGTTTGGAATTAAGCCAGAAGAGTGTATGTATCTGGGAGACTCCGGAACAGACATGCAAACTGGAAAAGCAGCCGGGATGTACACGGTAGGTGTTCTGTGGGGATACAGGGAAAAAGAAGAACTGCTGAAAAATGGAGCGGACTATCTTGTGGATTCTCCAGAGGATATTCTTGATTTATATGAGGAAAAATGCGAAGAGTAAAATTTTGATAATTATTTAGCATGCTCTAAATAGTTATAACTTTTATTATAAAACAGGAGGTCGGAAAAATGTATACAGAGGAGTGTATTCAGACATTTTTGGAAAAACAGGAGCAGCTTTTTGATGAACCGGTTGCAGAAACTTACGAAGAAGCAGAGGAATTCCTGGAGGATTGCATGGCTGTAGTTGCAGATTCTATTGACGAAGTGCGAAAATATCTGTCTGGAATGGGTGCAGATGTGGATGGCATGAGTAATGAAGAATTAGAAGAAGCAAGTGAAGTATTTGCCCTTCCAGATGGAAAATATCTGATTGTGGAGGGATGATCTTTTGAAGCAGAGGTTTGCAGCTGCAGAGTAACTGACTTTCACATAAGGTGATGAAACTGGCGAAAAGGCAGTATGTCCGGTTGGAATTCCGAACAGTTATCGGATAAATTCATATTACATAAGTATAAAATCAGGTTGCTATAATGACACTAAACAAGAGAACATAATGTGTTACTGTTCAGAAGAGAAGATACATCCCATAGGATGTTTTCCGGAGAAAGAAGTGGCCAGCAACTATCGCGTTATGGTTCACTGGCAATGTTCCGCGAGGTGTTTTTTGTAAACAAAGTTCACAGAAAACCCGAGAAGCTGGGCGCGGAATCGTGCGGATGCATGATTCCTGTGCAGCGCGAAGTGGTTGCGGTGCGCGGAGCGAACAGTAGCACTGTCACATGCACTGTAAGAATTACAATAAAATAAAAGTGCTTGTGAAAATGTTTAAAATATGTTACAATAATGTTACAGGTCAGCCTAAAAGGGGAATGTAAAGGAGGATGGCATATGAGACCTAGGAAAATTATAGCAATGATTATGACTTTTCTTATGATGCTTTCATTGCTTCCGTCTCTGGTATTTGCGGCAGCAGCACCAGAGGGAGAACTTGGAGGTCAGCTTAAGATTAAGGGAACTGCAGCTGTAGGCTCTGAGCTTAGCGCAGATTATGAAAAGGTTACACCGGAAGGACTTACAGACGATTATGTAACGTTCAGCTGGTCAAGAAAAGTTGGAGATCAGCTCGCTGAAGTAGGCACTGAGAAGACCTATAAGCTTGTTGATGAAGATCTTGGAAATAAGATCGAGCTGAAAATTACCGGAAAGACCGAAATGGGCATAACCGGAGAACTGAAAGTAAATACAGTTGAAATTGTGGCTACACCGGAAGAAGCTCCGGAAGAGACAACAGAGCTTCCAGAGGGAGAGCAGGAGGCTGCACCGGCAGAGGAAACCCCTGCTCAGGAGATCGCAGCAGAGGATACACCTGCGGAAGGTTCCCAGACAGATGAGAACACACAGCCGGCTCAGGATGTAGCAGAAGATACACAAACCGAGGAAGTAATTGACATTGGTGCTGATGAACCAACTGATTCTTCCGCTGATGTTATGCAGCCGGCAGATGGACAGGACACAGAGAATTCTGCTGACAATTCCCAGTCTGAGATCACTACAGATGACAGTGTGATTAACATTGGAACAGAAGGCTATCTGGAAGTTCCTGAGAATGGACAGGCTGAGGCTGCAAATCAGGGAGCATCAGCTGAATCCCCTGCCAAGCAGGAACCTGTGTATACAGCAGAAATTGTTGCAGAAAATACTGCAGAAGATGGTACTGCAGTACTTGATTTTGGAACCGTAAATGCAGGCTTCACACAGGAAAATGCAAACTCTTCCATGACTAAGAATGTAACTGTTAAGAATACTGGCAACAGCACTCTTAATTTCAAAGAAATCAGTCCGGAACATTTTATGGTAAAGGATCTGGGTTCTCTTGCGGCTGGAGAATCAGTCGATGCATGGGTTATGCCAAGAGAAGGTACAGCTGTTGGAGAATACAGTGATACGATCACTTATGAAACAGAGGAAGGTGTAAAGGTTTCCTTCATTGCAAAGCTTACAGTAGCTGAGCAGAAGCAGGATGATACGAATACAGATCAGCAGCCAGCAGAGAAACCAGCTACACCGGAAACCACCCCGGAAGTGACACCAGAGGTAACTCCAGAAGTTACCCCAGAAGTCACCCCAGAGGTAACTCCAGAAGTGACACCAGAAGTCACTCCAGAAGTGACACCAGAAGTCACCCCAGAGGTAACTCCGGAAGTAACACCAGAAGTCACCCCGGAAGTGACTCCGGAGATTACTCCAGCTCCTTCATTTACTACCGACATTTCCGAAGTGAAATTCGACAGTAAAGAAGCTGGTTACAAAGAAGCACCAGCTGCAGTTACAATCAATGTATCCAATACTGGAAATGTGAAATTAACCGGTATTGCTGTAAGTGTAAGCGGAAACGAATTTACAGTAAGTGCTCCGTCTGCTTCAGAATTAGAGGCAAATGCAAACCAGTCTGTATCCTTTACTGTTGCACCGGCAGTTGGATTGGCAGCAGGAACCTATACACAGACTGTTTCCATTAAGACAGATCAGACAGATTACCTGAATATTCCAGTAAGCTTTACAGTAACAGAAGCTGCTGCCAAGCTTACAGCTGTAGGCAAAGTATCTGATATCAGTCTGGCAAACGGGGTTGAGAAGTCAGCAGCTGGACTGCAGCTTCCATCTACTGTTAAGATTACTACAAACAAGGGCGATATGAATGCCTCTGTAAAATGGGATGTAAAGGGCAGTGCATATAATCAGAACAGTACAGAAGCACAGAAGTTCTCTGTGAAAGGTACTGCTGCTCTTCCAGACGGTGTTACCAATCCGGATAACCTGAGCCTTGTAGTATCTGTTAATGTCACTGTAAGCCGTGGACCGATTGTATCTGATGCAGGGAATAACAGTATCACAGGAATCAGCTCCGATGGAAACTATACTACAGAGACCAAGATTACTTTCACTGCAGTTGGCGCAGGTATGGATATTGAAAATCCGATTAAGGGAGATGTAAGATATCAGCCGCTGAACTGGGAGGTTCTTGAGGCAAGAAGCTGGGACGGCGCACCATATTCTGCAACTTTCCGCATGGGCAAGAATGGAAATTATACTTTGACTGTCACATATAATCAGCAGCAGTTTGATGGAAGCAACTGGGTAAACACTGGAACACAGGATACCAAGCAGGTTAATTTCACTGTAAATGCTGCACCGAATCAGACTCTGACACCGGCTGCAGACAAAACAGATGCAAATCAGAAGAATGCAGTAAAGACCGGGGATAATACTCCAATCCTCCCATTTGTAATTATTCTGATTGTTGCGATTGTATTAATTGCAGGAATACTTGTTTACCGCAATAAGAAAAAATAATAGTGGATTCTCAGATAAACAGTAATTGTGAATGAGAGCAGAACGAATGAGGGAGACCAGAAATGGTCTCCCTTCTTTTAATAAAAACTACTAGCACTCAATTAAAACGAGTGCTAAATTTTCCTTGACTTTTAGTCAGTTTGGTATTACTATAGTTTGTATAATTAAGAAGACAAAGGAGAGTGAGCTGCATGGCTGAGAAGCATGGTAGTTTATCAATTAACAGTGAAAATATTTTTCCAATTATAAAGAAATGGTTATATTCTGATCACGACATTTTTGCAAGAGAGTTAATCTCCAATGGTTGTGATGCAATTACGAAGCTTAAGAAACTTGATGTTATGGGTGAATACACACTTCCGGATGATTACAAAGCTGAAGTACAAGTTATTGTGAATCCGGAAGAGAAGACTTTGAAGTTTATTGATACAGGTCTTGGTATGACGGCCGATGAAGTGGAAGAGTATATTACACAGATTGCTTTTTCAGGAGCTACTGAGTTTCTTTCCAAATATAAAGATAAGACCACGGATGATCAGATCATCGGTCATTTTGGACTTGGCTTTTATTCAGCATTTATGGTAGCAGATGAAGTTCATATTGATACTCTTTCTTATAAAGAGGGCGCTGCTCCAGTACATTGGACCTGTGATGGTGGTACAGAGTATGATATGCAGGAAGGCAATAAGACTACAGTTGGTACTGAAATTACTCTGTTTTTAAATGATGAGAGTACAGAGTTTTCCAACGAATATCGTATGAGAGAGATTATTGAGAAATATTGTTCTTTCATGCCGGTAAATATCTATCTGTCTAAGGAAAATGCACCGCAGGAGTATGAGACCATTGATGAGGCTGAGCTTCGTGATGATGATGTAATTGTAGAGCGTATCCACGAGGAGGCCAAGACTGAGGAGAAAGAGAACGACAAAGGTGAGAAAGAAGTCGTAGAAGTATCTCCTGCAAAAGATAAAGTAAAAATCAATAAACGTCCGGTATCTTTAAGTGATCCGGAGCCATTGTGGATGAAACATCCAAACAGTTGTACAGATGAGGAATATAAAGAGTTTTACCGTAAAGTCTTTATGGATTATAAGGAACCTTTGTTCTGGATTCATTTGAACATGGACTATCCATTTAACCTGAAAGGTATTCTGTACTTCCCGAAGATCAATACAGAATATGATTCCATTGAAGGTACGATCAAACTGTACAATAACCAGGTATTTATCGCAGATAACATCAAGGAAGTAATTCCAGAATTTCTGCTTCTTCTGAAAGGTGTAATTGATTGTCCGGATCTTCCACTGAATGTATCCAGATCTGCACTGCAGAACGATGGCTTCGTGAAGAAGATTTCCGAGTATATTACAAAGAAAGTAGCGGACAAGCTTACCGGAATGTGTAAAACAGACCGTGAGTCCTACGAGAAATACTGGGATGATATCAGTCCATTTATCAAATATGGCTGCATTAAGGACAGTAAGTTCTCAGATAAGATGAATGATTATATCCTCTTCAAGAACATTGATGGCAAATATCTGACTCTGAAAGATTGCATCGAAGAGAACAGGAAACCAGAAGCTGAGACTAAGACAGAAGAGACTGTTGAATCCACAGAAGAGAAGAAAGAGGACGGCGCGAAAGACGAGAAAGAGCCTGAGAAGACTACTATCTTCTATGTAACAGATGAGGTTCAGCAGAGTCAGTATATTAACATGTTCCGTGAGGCAAAGAAGGATGCTGTTATTCTGAAACACAATATTGACAGCGCTTTTATTTCCCATCTGGAGCAGAAGGATCAGACTATCCAGTTTAAGAGAATTGATGCAGATCTTACAGAAGAACTGCGTGGGGAGGAAGCTGCTGACGAGGAGACTTCCAAGACTCTTACAGAAGTATTCAGAGATGCATTGAAGAATGACAAACTGGAAGTGAAGGTTGAGAATCTGAAAAATGAAAAAGTTGCTGCTATGATGACCCTTTCTGAAGAGAGCCGTCGTATGCAGGATATGATGAAGATGTATAATATGTACGGCATGGATCCATCTATGTTTGGTGGTCAGGAAACTCTGGTTCTGAATGCGAAACATCCGTTGGTTCAGTTTGTAGCAGACAACAAGGATTCTGATAAGACCCCGGTTATTTGCGAGGAACTGTATGATCTTGCCATGCTGAGCCATAAACAGCTTTCACCGGAAGAGATGACCAGATTTGTTCAGAGAAGCAATGAAATTCTGCTTATGCTGACAAAATAAGTTATGACAAAAAGGGACAGACGCTTAAATGAGTATTGCATTTAGGACGCCTGTCCTTTTTATATGAAAAATTGGAAAAGTTTATCCTGTTATTCTGTTTTTCTATAGAATTTTATCTCGAAATCTCTAAAAAATATTACAATTTTCTTAATTTTCGTCTCAAAATGCTAAAAAAGGCAAATTTAACTCGTATTATATGTAGAGGCAAATCAAGGGCTGACTGCAGATGCAGAATCAGAAGTATAACTTATTGTGGGAGGGACAAAAATGAGAGAGGTATACGGCACGATACGCAAACTTGGTGCGACATCGAAATATAAAGGATATTATTTTGTGGCGGAAGCCATACGCATGACAATGGAATTTCAGGAAAGACCAATGAAGATCACAAAAGATATTTATCCAAGGCTTGCAAAGAAATTTAAATCCAAGCCATCTAATATTGAGCATGATATTCGTACAATTGTAAATGTATGTTGGGAAAATCATCGGGAAAGACTGGAAGAGATTGCCGGATATCCTCTGGAATACAGACCTACCAACAGTGAATTTGTAGATATGATCGCCTTTTATCTGGGAGATGAAAAAGAAAGCAAGGTTCCAGACGTGGAATGCCAGAATAACTCTATTGGAAAATTAATGGAGAACCTATTCTGACAGGATTAAACTTCTTCTACAGATAATCCGCTGCGATGAAAAAAATCCATCACATATTGCTCCCAAAGGTGGTCCAGTTCTTTACCGGGGAGAAAGGTTTTCATAGATGTTCCGGTAATACAAAACAAGGTCTTATTCTTATATTGGAGATTCAAATACAGACCTGTTATCAGTTCGGGAGAAAGTGAAAATGCAGAACTCTGCAATAATGCAGCGGTCTTGTTCGGAGAAAACTGAAGCACGATTTTGAAAGAAAGAGGCGCTTTTTTTCCACGGATAACAGAATAACAAAATGGTTTTACTTCTTTCCAGAGAGAGAATGTACGGTGGCTGGAAGCTAAAAATTCCTGCTCATCATTATCGAAAAAATCAGTTTGGAGTTTGCCGTCAATGGAAAAAACATTGCTGGTAATGATCTCTGCCTGGTTTAGCCAGAAGAGATCGAAGGTATCTCCAAGAAAAAGCTTATTGGTAAAATTCTTCTGGTCAGTGATTTTTAAAGCGAGCATAGGGACCTCCTTTCTAAAGGGCATGTCGCCTGTCGACGACATCAATATATGAAAATCAGTTGCTGATGAACAATAACCATTATAAAGCAATTTGGGGGAAAATGGAAGAAAAAACTCTTTTCAAACACATAGTAATGTGTTAATATAGATGTGGTATTTAAAACTACATATTACGGAAAAGAGGACGATATAATTGAGTTATAAAATTGTGATAGATAGCTGTGGAGAACTTCTGGAGCAGTGGAAACAGGATGAAAGATTTGCTTCCGTACCGCTTACACTGACTGTTGGAAGTGAGAATATAATAGATGATGAGACATTTAACCAGGCAGATTTTTTACAGAAAGTTGCCGCCTGCCCGGAATGTCCGAAATCAGCCTGCCCGTCGCCAGAGAGCTACAGAAAGGCATTTGACTGCGAAGCTGAACATATATATTGCGTTACTCTTTCCTCTGAACTCAGTGGTTCCTATAACAGTGCAGTGCTTGGAGCAAGTCTTCTTCATGAGGAGAAGAAAGGCGTTCAGATTCATGTTTTCAATTCCTGTTCTGCTTCTATAGGGCAGACTTTGATTGCAATGAAAATTGCACAGTGCGAAGATGCCGGCCTTCCGTTTGAGGATGTTGTCAGCGTTGTGAATAAATATATTGAAGAACAGCACACTTTTTTTGTGCTGGAGAATCTGGAAACCTTACGTAAAAATGGCCGCCTCAGTCGTGTGAAAGCGCTTGTGGCAACAGCCCTTAAGATCAAACCGATCATGGGATCTACTCCGGAGGGGACGATCTGCCAGCTGGATCAGGCACGAGGCATGAATAAGGCACTTGTGAAAATGGTGGATAAAATTGTGGAAGTGACAGAAAACAGTGAGAACAAAATTCTTGCTATTTCCCACTGCAACAGCCCGAAGAAAGCAAATATGCTTAAAGAAGCCATCCAGGAGAAGATGAAGCTGGCTGATATTGTGGTTCTTGACACAGCCGGTGTCAGCAGTATGTATGCAAATGATGGAGGAATTATTGTAGCTGTCTGATGCTAGAGCCTGTTTGAAAAATCATTCCCGCAATCTGCACGCCCCACTTTGCGGT
>OGYY01002915.1_pt1 | contig 11742 bp, 8 predicted proteins | sample 1576671 | NCBI WGS metagenome assembly OGYY01 (sample SAMEA3541593, study PRJEB24748) | human gut metagenome | biome: human gut; feature: human-associated habitat; material: faeces | place: China | collected 2012 | reverse complement strand
GCTCCTTTCCTACAACTGCTGTTCCATTCACCACAAATGAGCCGCAGTCATATGTATTAGATGGTAGAAACCACCCTTTACATATTAGCTCTTGAGAAAGTTTGCAAAAGTACACCTTTGCAAAAGGCATTGCGTGTACGCTCAGACATTTTATATTAAGGAGGACAACCAAATGAAGAAACGAATCCTGGCGAGCCTGCTGGCGCTGTGCATGTTCATAGCTGTCGCGCCAATCAGCGCTCTGGCGGCCGATCCGGTCACAACGGAGGAAGAACTTCTGGCCGCAGTGGAAAACGGAGGAGAGATTACGCTGGGCGCAAGTCTGACCCAGAGCATCGTAATTCCCGCCGGCAAAACGGTTATATTGAATCTGAACGGCAAAACTCTGACCAACAATGGGAGCGCCGATACGATCACCGTAGAGCAGGGCGCTTCCCTTACCGTGACGGGCAGCGGTATCGTAAAGAACACTGCGGACGGCCGCGGCGCTGTCTTTAACAACGGCACGGCCGAGCTCAACGGCGGCAGATACGAGCGCACCGGCGAATGGTACGTGCTTTTGAACCATGGTTCAATGACCATTGGCGACGGCGTGCAGGTCGTTTCCGAAAGCACGTATTCCAGCATGATTGAAAACGGCTATCAGAACTATGGCAGCGGCTTGCATAGGACGGGCTATGTCGAGGGCGTCAATTCGCCGAACCCCTCCCTGAAGATTCTGGGCGGCGAGTTTTCCGGCGTGTATGACGACACCACCACCATCGTGTTCGAAAGCGCCATGTTCAACGGCCCCTCCGTGCGCACCACGGCCAAAAAGCTGGGCATGCGCACCGAGGCCAGCGGCCGCTATGAAAAAGGGCTGGACCCCAACGGCTGCCGCCGCTGCCTGGACCGTGCGCTGGAGCTGGTGCAGCTTCTGGACGCGGGCGACGTGGTGAACGGCGTGGTGGACGTCTGGGTGCACAAGCGCGAAGAACGCCGCATCCCCTTGCGCGTGGATGCGGTGAACCGCCTGCTGGGCACGCAGCTGGACAAAGCGCAGATGGTAAATATCCTGCTGCCGCTGGGCTTCGGGATGGACGGCGACGATATTGTCATCCCTTCCAGCCGCTGGGATATGGAGCGGGACTGCGACGTGGCCGAAGAGGTTGCCCGTTTTGTGGGCTACAACAAAATGCCCAGCACGGCCATCCGGGGCGTGGCCAGCGCCCGCCCCACCGAGCGCCAGACCTTCCATGAAACGCTGATGAACGCGCTGGTGGGCTACGGCATGTACGAGATCGAAACCTTCAGCTTTTACAGCCGAAAGGCCTTCGACGCCGTCAATCTGCCGGAAAACGACCCGCTGCGCAACGCGCTGGTCATCTCGAACCCTCTGGGCGAGGACACCAGCATCATGCGCACCACGGCGCTGCCCAGCATGATGGATGTAATCGCGCGCAACTGCAACGCCCGCGCCGCCGAGTGCGCGCTGTTTGAGGACACCACCACCTATACCCCCAACGCCGACCCGGACCAGCTCCCCACCGAGACGGAAACCCTGATGCTGGGCGCCTACGGCGCGGGCTGGGATTATCTCGGCCTGAAGGGCGTGGTGGAAAAGCTGCTGGAAACGGCCCGCGTTGCAGACGCGCGCTTTGCGCGCAACACGGCGGGCACATCGTATCATCCGGGCCGCTGCGCGGATATCTGGCTGGGCGAAGATAAGCTGGGACCCATTGGCGAGGTGCCCCCCGCCGTGCTGGCCAACTACGGCGTAAAGCCGCGCGTTGTGGCCGCCGAGCTGCGCATGGACGTTCTGTTCGCTCACCGCGGCGGCACCCCCGCGTTCAAGCAGCTGCCCAAGCACCCGGCCATTACCCGCGACCTTGCGCTGGTGGCGGACGACGCCGTGCCCGCGGCAGACATCGCGTCGCGCATCCGTAAGGCTGCCGGAAAAGCGCTGGAAAGCCTGACGCTGTTCGACGTATACACCGGCGAGCATATGGCTCCGGGCAAAAAGAGTCTGGCGTACAGTCTGGTTCTGCGCGCGGCGGACCGCACGCTCACCGACGAAGAAGCCGAAAACGCCGTGAAAAAGGTACTGGCGAACCTGGCGGAAATCGGCGTGGAGCTGCGCAGCTGAAAATGGGGTTCGAACCGGAATGGGGCTGCCGGTAAGCCCAGTGCCAATGCTTCTCAGGCGCTGCTTTGCCGGCAGCCCCAAATACCGATTGCGGCGTTTTTGCCCCAAATGCTTGCATCGGCGGCTCTTTTAGGCTACAATATAGATTGATACCGAACGCTTTTGTAGGAGGGAATGAGAGTATGAGCGAACCGACCACCATCTTCTCCATTTACGATGATAAGGACCGCGAGATCCGCGCCGTGCTGACGGAGGTTTACCGCGCCCTGAAGGAGAAAGGCTACAACCCCATCAACCAGCTTGTGGGGTACATCCTCTCGGAAGATCCCACCTATATCACTACTTATCAGGGCGCCCGCTCCCTGATCCGCAAGATCGACCGGGACGAGCTGCTGCGCCGCCTGGTGGAGATCCGCTACGAGCGCAACGACGTGGCCTTTGACCGCAACCGCTTCCGGGTGCGGGGGGACACGGTGGAGATCTTCCCCGTCTATGCCAAGGACCACGCCATCCGGGTGGAGTTCTTCGGGGACGAGATTGACCGCATCAGCGAGATCAACGTGGTCACCGGCACCCCCACCCGGGTGCTGGACCATGTGGCCATCTACCCCGCCTCCCACTACGTGGCCTCCAAGGAGAAGATGGCCGCTGCCATCGACGAGATCTACCGGGAGCTGGACGAGCGGGTGGCCTTCTTCAAGGCCAACGACCAGCTGCTGGAGGCCCAGCGGATCTCCCAGCGCACCCTGTATGACATCGAGATGATGCGGGAGCTGGGCTACTGCTCCGGCATTGAGAACTACAGCCGGGTCATCGCCGGCCGGCCGGCGGGTTCCCCCCCCATGACCCTGCTGGACTACTTCCCCAAGGACTTCCTCATGTTCATCGACGAGAGCCACGTGACCCTTCCCCAGGTGCGGGCCATGTACAACGGCGACCGGGCCCGGAAAACCACCCTGGTGGACTACGGCTTCCGCCTGCCCTGCGCCTTTGACAACCGCCCTTTGACCTTTGACGAGTTTACCCAGCGGCTCAACCAGGTGATCTACGTCTCCGCCACCCCGGGGCAGTACGAGCGCAGCCGCTCGGGGCAGATTGTGGAGCAGGTCATCCGCCCCACGGGCCTGCTGGACCCGGTGGTCCAGGTGCGGCCGGTGGAAGGGCAGATCGACGACCTCATCGGGGAGATCCACGCCCGGGAACAGCGCCAGGAGCGGGTGCTGGTGACCACCCTCACCAAGAAGATGGCCGAGGACCTCACCAACTACCTCCAGGGGGCGGGCATCCGGGTGCGGTACATGCACCACGACGTGGACACCATCGAGCGCATGGAGATCATCCGGGACCTCCGCCTGGGGACCTTTGACGTGCTGGTGGGCATCAACCTCCTCCGGGAGGGGCTGGACCTGCCAGAGGTCTCCCTGGTAGCCATTCTGGACGCCGACAAGGAGGGGTTCCTCCGCTCGGAGACCTCCCTCATCCAGACCATCGGCCGGGCCGCCCGGAACGCGGAGGGCCTGGTGATCCTCTACGCCGACACCGTCACCCCCTCCATGGCCGCCGCCATGGAGGAGACCCAGCGCCGGCGGGAGATTCAGGACGCCTACAACCAGGCCCACGGCATCGTCCCCAAGACCATTGTCAAGTCCGTCCGGGACCTCATTGAGATCTCCCACGCCCCCGACGGCAAGGGCAAGAAGGGCCAGGGGGCCAAGGCCCTCACCCAGAAGGAGAAGGCCAACCTCATCGCCAACCTGGAAAAGGAGATGAAGGAGGCCAGCCGCCGGCTGGAGTTCGAATACGCCGCCATTCTGCGGGATCAAATCATCGAGCTGCGAGGAAAGGAGACCACCGACTAAGGCGTCCCCCTGTCCCCAGCCATCCCTATCCCACCCCCAGAGAGAAAGGAGTATTCCCATGGAAGAGAACACCCCCGCCACCAACACCGCCCAGCCGGGAAAGAAATCCTCCCGCCTGGCCATCCTGTGCATCCTCATCGCCGGCTCCCTGTGGGGCTGCCTGGGGCTGTTCAACCGGAACCTCTCCGCCCTGGGCATCGCCCCGGAGACGGTGGTTATGCTGCGCAACCTGGGGGCCTGCGTGATTTTGGCCATCCTCTTCCTGATCTATGACCGGAGCATCTTCCGCATCCGCCTGCGGCACCTGCCCCTCTTCCTGGCCATGGGCCTGGTGAGCATCCTGCTCTTTACCCTGTGCTACTTCCGCAGCCAGCAGGTCTCCTCCCTGGCGGTGGCGGCCATCCTGCTCTACACCGCCCCCACCTTCGTGGTGATCCTCTCCGCCATCCTCTGGAAGGATAAGATCACCAAGCGGAAGCTCCTAGCCCTGGTGCTGGCCTTTCTGGGATGCTGCTTTGTGGCAGGCATCCTCAACGGCCAGCTCACCCTCACCACCGATGGGCTGCTGCTGGGCATCGGCAGCGGCCTGTTTTACAGCTCTTACACCATCTTCGGACGGTTCGCTTTGAAGCACTACCAGCCCTTTACCGTCACCTTCTACACCTTCCTCATCGCCGGGATTGGGTCCCTGTTTATGACCAACGCCGGGGACCTGTACACCACCTTCCACTCCCCCCAGGGGATCCTGCTGTCCTTAGGGCTCATGGTCTGCGGCACTGTGCTGCCCTACATCCTCTACACCAAGGGCCTCAATGACCTGGGGGACAGCGGCAAGGCCTCCATCCTGGCCTCGGTGGAGCCGGTGGTGGCCTCCCTGGTGGGCATCCTGGCCTTTGGGGAGCCCATGACCCTGGGCGTGGTGCTGGGCCTGGTGTGCATTCTGGCCTCCGTCTACATCTTGAGGTAACCCAGTATGGCAAAACATCCAAAAGAAGAAAAAACCAACGTGGTCCGCATCCTGGAGGCCGCCGGCATCCCCTGCACCGCCTATGAGGTCCCCCTGCCCAAGGGGGAGGTGCCCGACGGGGTCACCGCCGCCAAGCTCCTGGGCAAGCCCCCGGAGCAGGTCTTTAAAACCCTGGTGGCCCAGGGGCCCAAGGGGGAGCACTTCGTCTTTGTGATCCCCGTGGCGGAGACCCTGGACCTGAAAAAGGCCGCCAAGGCCGCCGGGGTGAAGTCGGTCTCCATGCTGCCCCAGAAACAGCTGCTCCCCCTCACCGGCTATGTCCACGGGGGGTGCTCCCCGGTGGGGATGGCCAAGGCCTTCCCCACCTATTTTGCCGAGGAAGTCATCCTGGTGGACACCATGGTGTGTTCCGCCGGGAAGGTGGGCTTCCAGGTGGAGGTGGCCCCCGATGACCTCATCGCCCTGGTGAAGGGGCAGATTGCCGACCTCACCACGGCACCATCCCATTGATAACGGAGCGATATCCCCTATGCAGACACACATCTACGTCAAGGGCGCCCGCGCCCACAACTTGAAAAATATCGACGTCTCCCTCCCCCGGGACAAGCTGGTGGTGGTCACCGGCCTGTCGGGGTCGGGAAAGTCCTCCCTGGCCTTCGACACCATCTATGCCGAGGGGCAGCGGCGGTATGTGGAGTCCCTCTCCTCCTACGCCCGGATGTTCCTGGGCCAGATGGAGAAGCCCGATGTGGACTACATCGACGGCCTCTCCCCCGCCATCTCCATTGACCAGAAGACCACCAGCAAGAACCCCCGGTCCACCGTGGGCACGGTGACGGAGATCTACGACTACCTCCGCCTCCTCTGGGCCCGGGTGGGCACCCCCCACTGCCCCAAGTGCGGCAAGGAGATCCGCCAGCAGTCCATCGACCAGATCATCGACCAGATCCTCTCCCTCCCCGAGGGCACCCGGATCCAGGTGCTGGCCCCGGTGATCCGGGGGAAGAAGGGGGAGCACACCAAGGTGCTGGAAAACGCCCGGAAGTCCGGCTACGTCCGCTGCCGGGTGGACGGGGTCCTCTATGAGCTCACCGAGGACATCCCCGTGGAGAAGAACAAGAAGCACAACATCGAGATCGTGGTGGACCGGCTGGTGATCCGGCCGGACATCCTCCGCCGCCTCACCGACTCGGTGGAGACCGCCGCCTCCCTGGGGGGCGGCCTGGTGCTCATCAACCTGGTGAAGGAGGACCAGGACCTCTCCTTCTCCCAGAACTACGCCTGCGAGGACTGCGGCATCTCCATCGAGGAGCTCTCCCCCCGGATGTTCTCCTTCAACAGCCCCTTCGGGGCCTGCCCCACCTGCACCGGTCTGGGCAGCCAGATGAAGGCCGACCCCCAGCTGGTGATCCCCAACCCCGCCCTGTCCATCCTGGACGGGGCCATCGCCGTCTCCGGCTGGCAGAACGTGAAGGGGGACTCCATCGCCCGGATGTACTTCGAGGCCCTGGCCAAGGAGTACCACTTTGACCTGCGCACCCCCTTCCAGGACCTTCCCCCGGCGGCCCAGGAGGTCATCCTCCACGGCACGAAGGGGAAAAAACTGAAGCTCACCTACCACCGGGCCGACGGAATGGGTTCCTTCCAGCAGGCCTTTGAGGGCATCCTGGACAACGTGGAGCGGCGGTTCACCGAGACCCAGTCCGACGCCTCCCGGAAGGAGCTGGAGGAGTGCATGAGCCAGTGCCCCTGCCCCACCTGCCGGGGCCGCCGGCTGAAGAAGGAGGCCCTGGCGGTCACCGTGGGGGGGATGGACATTGACACCTTCTGCCACCAGTCGGTCACCGAGGCCCTGGACTTTGTGGACCACCTCACCCTCACCGAGACCCAGGCCCAGATCGCCCAGCAGATCCTCAAGGAGATCAAGGCCCGGCTCACCTTCCTCCAGCGGGTGGGGCTGGCCTACCTCACCCTCAGCCGTCAGGCAGGCACCCTCTCCGGGGGGGAGAGCCAGCGCATCCGCCTGGCCACCCAGATCGGCTCCTCCCTCATGGGGGTGCTGTACATCCTGGACGAGCCCTCCATCGGCCTGCACCAGCGGGACAACGACATGCTCCTGGACACCCTGAAGCACCTGCGGGACCTGGGCAACACCCTCATCGTGGTGGAGCACGACGAGGACACCATGCGCGCTGCCGACTACATCGTGGACATCGGCCCCGGGGCCGGGGTCCACGGCGGGGAGGTGGTGGCCGCCGGCACGGTGGAGGAGATCATGGCCGAGCCCCGGTCCCTCACCGGCCAGTACCTCTCCGGGGCCAAAACCATCCCCGTCCCCCCCCGCCGCCGGCCGGGCAACGGCCACTGCCTCACCGTCCGGGGGGCCGCGGAAAACAACCTGGACCACATCGACGTGTCCATCCCCCTGGGGACCTTCACCTGCGTCACCGGGGTGTCCGGGTCGGGGAAGTCCTCCCTGGTCAACGAGATCCTCTTCAAGCGCCTGGGGGCCGATTTAAACCGGATGAAGGTCCGCCCCGGCAAGCACGACCGTTTGGAAGGGGAGGAATTTTTGGACAAGGTCATCGCCATCGACCAGTCCCCCATCGGCCGGACCCCCCGGTCCAACCCCGCCACCTACACCGGGCTCTTTGGAGACATCCGGGAGCTCTTCGCCTCCACCCCCGACGCCAAGTCCCGGGGGTATGGCCCCGGGCGGTTCTCCTTCAACGTGAAGGGGGGCCGGTGCGAGTCCTGCGCCGGGGACGGCCTGCTGAAGATTGAAATGCACTTCCTGCCGGACATCTACGTCCCCTGTGAGGTGTGCAAGGGCAAGCGGTACAACCGGGAGACCCTGGAGGTGAAATACAAGGGCAAGAACATCCACGACGTGCTGAACATGACCGTGGACGAGGGGCTGGAGTTCTTCTCCAACCTCCCCAAGCTCCGGCGGAAGCTGGAGACCCTCTCCTCCGTGGGCTTGGGCTACCTCAAGATCGGCCAGCCCTCCACCACCCTCTCCGGGGGGGAGGCCCAGCGGGTGAAGCTGGCCACGGAACTGTCCCGCCGGTCCACCGGCAAGACCATCTATATCCTGGACGAGCCCACCACCGGCCTGCACACCTACGACGTGCACAAGCTCCTGGAGGTCCTGGACCGGCTGGTGGAGGGGGGCAACACCGTGGTGGTCATCGAGCACAACCTGGACGTCATCAAGTGGGCCGACCACGTCATCGACCTGGGCCCCGAGGGGGGCAGCGGCGGGGGCCACATCGTGTGCACCGGCACCCCCGAAGAGGTGGCCCAGTGTGCAGCCTCCTACACCGGCCAGTACCTGAAACGGATGCTGGAGAAATAAACCGCCCGGGACAAGGTTCCCCCCGCCCCTTTGGCGCATAGCATGGGGCGGAGGTGTTCTCTGTGGAAATTCTGCTGGCGCTGTTCGGTTCGGCCCTGCTGGTGCTGCTGGGCCATTGGCTGCTTCTCCGGCTGCTCTCCCCTGCCCAGACGGGGACCATGCCGGTGTTCGCCGTGATCCCCGCCGCCGGGGACGGGGAGGGGCTGGAGCAAACCCTCCGCCACCTGCGGTGGCTTCAGGGGGAAAAGCTGGCCCCCTTCACCCCCCTGGTGGTGGACGCGGGCCTCTCCCCCCAGGGGCTGGCCCTGGTCCAGGCCCTGCAGCGGCGGGACCCCACCCTCCTCTTCTGCCCGGCAGAGGAGGCCACGTACATCCTACAAAGGAAAGGTGACCATGGATACTTCTCCCTCTGAACTGATCTTCCTGGACGGAACCGTCTCCGCGGTGATCTACCGCAACGAGGAGAACGGCTATACCATCCTGCGCCTCGAAACCACCGACGAGGGGGAGGAGGTCACCGTGGTGGGCACCATGCCTGGAGTGAACCCCGGGGAGGGCCTCTCCGTCCACGGCCAGTGGACCCGCCACAGCACCTACGGGGAGCAGTTTAAGGCCGAGATCGTGGAGCGGCGGATGCCCGTGGGGGAGAAGGCTTTGCTGGAATACCTGGCCTCCGGGGCCATCAAGGGCATCGGCGCCGCCACCGCCCGGCGGCTGCTGGACGTCTTTGGGGAGGATATCCTCACCGTCATCGAGGAGGACCCCCAGCAGCTGACCAAGGTGCGGGGCATCTCCCCCAAGCGGGCGGAGACCATCCACCAGTCCCTCTGCCTGCAGCTTTCCATGCGCCGTCTGCTGGACTTCCTCTCCGCCCACAGCCTGCCCCTGTCCATCGCCACGCCCCTGTACCGGCGGTATGGGGATCTGGCCCTGAACGCCCTCCGGGCCAACCCCTACCTCCTGATGGAGGACCCCCTGTTCGTCTCCTTTCCCGCGGCGGACAAGTTGGCCATGGACCTGGGGTTCTCCCCGGAGGATCCCCTCCGGCTGGAGGCGGGGATCCTGTACACCCTGGCCCACAACCTGGACAACGGCCACGTCTTTCTCCCCTACGCCAAGCTCCTGGCCGCGGCCCAGCGGCTGCTGGGGGGGGAGGCCGACGCCGTGGAGGCCTGCTTCCAGGACCTGCTGGACCAGGGGCGGATCGTCCGGGACGCCATCGCCGGGCAGGACGCCTGCTACCTGGACAAGCTCTACCACTGTGAGACCTATGTGGCCCACGCCCTGCTGGCCATGGACGGGGGGGAGCTCTGCCCCCCAGACGACTTGGAGGAGCTGCTGGTGCAGATCCAGCGGGACCAGGGCCTCACCTACGCCCCCCTCCAGGTGGAGGCAGTGAAAACCGCCGCCCGGCAGCAGGTGATGCTTCTCACCGGGGGGCCGGGCACCGGCAAGACCACCTCCCTCCGGGGGATCCTGGCCCTCTTTGACCACCTGGGGCTGCGCACGGCCCTCACCGCCCCCACCGGGCGGGCAGCCAAGCGCCTGGCAGAGACCTGCGGGGCGGAGGCCTCCACCATCCACCGCCTCCTGGAAACCCGGTACGACAGCCACACCGGCGGCCTCACCTTCGCCCACAACCAACGGGAGCCCCTGGACACCGACGCGGTGATCCTGGACGAGGCCTCCATGGTGGATGTGGTGCTGATGCAGGCCCTGCTGGAGGCCCTCCCCGGGGGCTGCCGCCTGGTGCTGGTGGGGGACCCCCACCAGCTGCCCTCAGTGGGGCCGGGAAACCTGCTGTCCGACCTGCTCCGCTCCCACCGGCTGCCCACGTTGCGGCTGACGGAGATCTTCCGCCAGGCAGCGGCCTCGGCCATCATCCGGGGGGCCCGGGCGGTGGACGAGGGGCACTGCCCCACCCTCACCAACGACCCCAAGGGGGACTTCTTCTTCCTCCGCCGCCTGGACCCCGGGACGGCGGTGGACACCATCGTGGACCTCTGCCGCCGGCGGCTGCCCCAGAACATGGGCATCCCCCCGGACCAGATCCAGGTCCTCTCCCCCACCCGGAAGGGGGCGGCGGGCACCGCCGCCCTGAACCGGGCCCTCCAGGCGGCGGTGAATCCCCCCGCCCCGGGGAAGGTGGAGAAGGCCTTCGGCCCCACCCTCTTCCGGGAAGGGGACCGGGTGATGCAGGTGAAGAACAACTACGACGTCCTCTGGGCCTCCGCCGACGGGAAGGAGGTGGGCATGGGGATCTTCAACGGGGACATCGGCCAGATCACCGCCATCGATCCCTCCTCCGGCCTGGTGACGGTGGACTTCGAGGGCCACCTGGCCCAGTACACCCCCGACATGATGACCCAGCTGGAGCCCGCCTACGCCGTCACCGTCCACAAGGCCCAGGGCAGCGAGTATCGGGCGGTGATCCTCTCGGTGGTGGAGGCCGCCCCCATGCTCCTCACCCGGGGGGTGCTGTACACCGCCATGACCCGAGCCCGGGAACTGCTCATCCTAGTGGGGGACGACCAGGTGGTGGCCCGGATGGCCGCCAACGACCGCCAGCAGCGGCGGTACAGCGGGCTGCGGGCCCGGCTGTCCCGGGCCGCCCCAGAACAGGAGGAGAACCATGTCTCTGCGCAAACAACTGCTGAACCTGCTCTTCCCACCCCGATGTCCCTTCTGTAACCAGCCCCTCCACGACGCTGAGACCGGCCCCTGCCCGGACTGCCAGCAGGCCCCCTTCTGGACCCAAGGGGCCCAGGGCGTGGCCCGGGGGCAGAACTTTGTCCGCTGCGCCTGCGCCGGGTGGTACCGGGGCGGCCTGCGGGACTCCCTGCGCCGGTTCAAATTCTCCGGCCAAAAGGGGTATGCCGCCACCTATGGCCCCATCCTGGCCCAGGCGGTGCAGACCTACCTCCCCGGCAGCTACGATGTGCTCACCTGGGTGCCCGTCTCCCCCGCCCGGCGGAAGGAGCGGGGGTATGACCAGGCCCAGCTGCTGGCCCAGGCCACTGCCCAGGCCTTGGGCACCGAGGCCGTCTCCCTGCTGGCCAAGACGGGGCACAATGCCCCCCAGTCCTCCCTCACCCAGGGCAGCCAGCGGCGGTCCAACGTGGCGGGGGTGTACACCGTCCCCCAGCCGGAGACGGTGGCCGGCCGGCGGGTGCTGGTGATCGACGACATCCTCACCACCGGCGCCACCCTGGAGGAGGCCGCCCGCACCCTTCGGGCCGCAGGCGCGGCCCAGGTGGTGGCTGCCGTCCTGGCGCGGACGCCGGGGAAGCAGGACATTGCCCCATAAATTGTGCCCCCTGGCTTGGCCGGGGGGCCTTTGTCATTGGTAGGTGGGCCCGTTGGGACCGGCGCAGGGTGGGCCCTGCCACGTGGGTTCCCGCCCGGTCCCGGGCGGGGATCCAGGCTTTCTCTA
>OGYY01002907.1_pt1 | contig 11784 bp, 10 predicted proteins | sample 1576671 | NCBI WGS metagenome assembly OGYY01 (sample SAMEA3541593, study PRJEB24748) | human gut metagenome | biome: human gut; feature: human-associated habitat; material: faeces | place: China | collected 2012 | reverse complement strand
GCAGCAAGTCCATAAACATCTGTAGCAGGAGAGAAATCCTGCAAATTTTGTTGGTACTGTTCCAAAGGTGCATAGCCAGCACTAATTCCTACGGGAGTAGAACTAGTCTGATGCCCTTCTTCTGTATAGCCTTTTGAGATTCCAAAGTCAATTAGTATAGCACCACCTTTGTCATCAAGCAGGATGTTGCTTGGCTTTACATCATAATGACAAATATGCCTTTGGTGCATATATTCCAATGCCGAACCTATTTGTTGGATATACTTAATGGCTATTGCCTCATCCAAAGCACCATGCTGCTTCACATAATCAGCCAATGAGCCACCACTCAAATATTGCATTACATAATAAATCGTATCATTTTCCTCAAACACATCTACAACTTTAACGATATGAGGATGATTCATCTGTGCAAGGTTCTTTGCTTCCTTAACAAACTTCTTGCGATATAACTCTACTACGTCACGACTTCCCTGAGAAGGAACGGTTATCTTCCCCGTCCCTTCCTCTCGCTCACAAGTGTCCTTCATAAAGAACTCCTTGATTGCCACAGGTACATCGACCTCCATATTACCCAAAGAACCAGAAACGGTTTCTTTCATTATTGCCTTATAGGTAATACCGAAACCACCTTGACCAAGGATCTTTTCTATTCTGTATTTGCCATTGCAGAGAACAGCGTTATTGCGTAGTTGTTTCATAACTCCTTATTTTTTACTGTCCATATTGGTATCCTATAACCAGGAAACAAATACTCCGCATTTATATAGGGAGCACTTGGGTATGGAACAAAAACAGTTTTTGGTGTGTCGCAATTATATACTTGCCAAAAATATGCCGTCTTAGCATTTTTCAACTCAGCAAAAGTTTTATAACCATGTCCTTTAAATACAATTGAATTTCCATTAGGACCAAGTACTATATGAACATAGTTATCGTCTTCATCGTACTTTATACTGATTTCACAACACTCTCGAAGTTCATCAACTTGCTCTTTTGTTGGAATATCATATTTCAGAGCTTCAGGATATGGTAAGAACAGAACCTCATCCCCATCTTTTACATAATCCGAAGCCCATAATGTTCCACTCGGAAGTCCTAAGTCAACAAACTCTGTCTCTTCCGATACAGAATCCTTAGCTACCTTACCAATACCATCTTGATAGCCTGCATTGTAACCCGCTAGATAAGCATCTGCAACAACTTGACTTAACGCTTCGATTACTTTACCCTCAGTGTATTCTTTTGCCTTATCCTTATTAATCATCTTTATTTAATTATAATTCTACTACTCTTTCAATAGAAAGCTTATGATATATTAGCGACATCACTTAACTGTCAATTTATCAATCTTAGTATGAGTAACAACATATGGAGTTATTTTTGAAACAATTCCTTTTTCAACTAGCCCTTCTGTTGTTATATCAGAAACATCGCACTTCCCATTCCAATAATAAAAACCCAAAATCTCTTTGGTCAAAGTTATATCCCTCATTCCATATTTCATTCCATTTAATAAGAAATATAAATCTTCATAATATCTAGAATCATGCCATTCCACCTTATCAACCTCTAAATCCAATAGATATACTTGACAGGAAGATGTTGGATTATGAGCATAAGTTCTAGCCCAATGAAATATGCGCTCTTCCAATTTATCATCATTTGGAAAAACAAACAATGAGTTTTTCCTACCAAGCATCTCTAGACACTCACGTTTCCTAATATCCTCTAATAAAGATTCCGCTTTTGCTCGTCCTTCTGAATATTTACGCTCAAATTTTGATGTGGTAATTATCTCACCAACTTTCACTGAAATATCAGCCTTTATTATTCTACAAACATCCATATAACTACTTTTTAACTCTAAGCTTTGGTTGCCCTTACATCATTTTAGAATTTTTTCAACCGTTTCAAAACAATTAAACTTCACAATCAAAATTAAAATTAACACTATTACTATACGACTTACCCAAGAAAGTACTATCATTTGATTACTTATTCTTGGCATATATTTCAAATATGGATTTTGCGGATTATTTTTACAATAAGAATCTAACCGTTTTTTGACAAATAACATATGAATGCCACCACGGTCTGTTTCTTGGAATGGATTAGGAAGAATAAATGGCGCAAATATAAAGATAGACAATATTACTGACATTATAATGCTTAAGTATAAATCTTCTTCCCCATTAATCATCTTTTTATTTTCAAAGAAACATCTATAAAACAATCCTATTAAAGCTGTAAAAATCAACACATGTGTAATTATCTCACAAAAAGAGACTTCAGATACTATTTCTTGAAACTTTAATATACCTTTAGCAGATTGTGACACAGTACTCTCTATCAACTGCGTCTCCTCACCTTCACTAACAGAATTAGCATAAGATTGATGTGGACTAAACACTTCTGTCTCTTCATTGTTTGAAGTAACAACAGAAGAGTGTTGCAAGATACGTCTTATCTCCCCCACATTCTTCGGTCTCTTCAAGCGATTCTCCTGCATCATCCAAACCACCAATTTCTTCATTTCCTCAGAGACATTAGGCATTGGGAGGGCAAGATGCTTGTCCTCTGTCTCGTCTTCAGAAAGGTCAGAAACTGATGGTGGGTCTTGATTGGTAAGTAACTTAAACATAGTGGCACCAAGGGCATAGAAGTCTGTCCATGGACCGAACTTATCATAGCTCTGCGCCATCTGCTCACTAGGAGCATAACCATTCGTATAACTGATGCTAGTGCTCATTGTGGCACCACCTACCGTACTCTGCTGCTTACTTGCACCAAAGTCTATCAACTTGACTACATCATGACTATCCACCATGATGTTCGCTGGCTTGATGTCAAGATGGAACATACCTTTGTTATGAATCGCCTCAAGACCATCCAATATCTGATTCAAGTAATTGCGAACCTCAGACTCTGCCAAAGGTGCATTGGTACGCTTCAAACGTGCAGATAGATTTTCTCCATCTACATAATCCATCACATAATACGCAGTACCATTCTCCTCAAAAAGGTCATAGACCTTGACAATATGAGGATTACTGAGACTACGGAGACGGCGAGCTTCTTTCTTGAACTTCTCTCGCTGCTGCTCAAAGCTATTGGTATTCTCGGCATTACTTACACTAATGGTAGTGCTATTACCATCACGCTGGCACACTCCTTTTACAAAGAACTCTTTGATGGCATAAGTCTCATCAAACTCAATGTTCTTTGCTAAATAGGTGTTGCCGAAACCACCTGAAGCCAAATAGCTTTCTATCTTGTAAGTTCCGTGTAGGATGGTTCCTACTTGGAGCATATTTTGATTATTTATTTCATTCATTTTGGGTTGTATCTTGCTTTATAGAATCTTGTATTGTTGTATCAGGCTTTAGTTTTTGCTCTTTCACTGTCACCATAGAATCCTCAAAAAGAGAATCAAGCAAAACAGCCTCTGTTTTATGCTTGCTATAGTAGCCATAACCAGCCATGCCAACAGCAGCCAATACCACTAAGGCAACAAAGGCAATGAAGAGAGATTTCTTTCTTTTCTGCTTATTCACCATTTCAACTATCACACTATCAGGAACAGGCGGTGGTGTACCAGCAGGCTTTACGACTTCAACATCAGGAGAAGCTGTCACCTCTTCCACATCAGGCTTGATATTCAAAGCATTGCATTTCGCCGTAGGCTCTTCATTTACAAGGCACACATCAGCCTCGTCATGACTCACCTCTTTGATGTGTACTATATAAGCTGAATGATTATCTTTATTATCTGAGGTTTCTGAAATCAGCATCTGTCGCTTCTCTTCATCACGAACATTCGCAGCAAAGACATCCAAAAGTTCCTCATCCTCCATCTGTTCCAACATACCATCAGAACAAATGTAGAAGTAATCACCTGGCTGAATATCAGAAATATGGATAACATCAGGTTTTGGATGATTTCTGTCTCCAGCAATCATCGCACGGGTAATGACATTTTTCTGTGGAAATGTCTTCATCTCCTCATAGGTCAACTCACCAGCTTGATAAAGATCATACACCAGGGAATGGTCACGACTCTTATATAATATGGTATGCGAAGATGGGCGGAGATGGTATATTCTACTATCTCCAATATGGGCTGCCGTACATCCATTACCGTGAAAATACAACAAAGTTAAAGTTGTTCCCATCTGTCGGGTATCTCCCGCAATAGCCAGTTTATCCAGTTCTTCGTAGGCATACGCCAAAGCATCAGATAGCAACTTATCTTCCAAGCCTTCGGAAGCAACTGCATGCTGCAATAAAAACGAAGAAAGACTTTTGCAAATACTTTGGCTTGCCACCTCGCCATGCTCATGTCCACCCATACCATCACAGAGCAAAAACAAGCGGTCATTCTCCGTAGCTTTGCCTTCTATTGGATAGATGCAATCTTCCTGGTTCGCCCTCTTACCCAACTCATGGATAGCTAAAGGCTGATATATATTGATTTTCATTGTTAGCATTATTTTTGATGATAAACAACGGTTGTGTTACCCATCTTGATGATACTTCCTTCTGTCAAGACGAGCTGGTCCCCCTCGTTCAATAATTGTCCATTCACATAACTGGCATTTTTATTATGGTAGTTAGACACCACCACCCGAACCTTGTCCGTAGAAGCCTTTATTACCTGGATGGCAAGATGCTGACGGCTCATATATCTATCATCAGTAGCTATCTGTACAGTAGCCTGCGAAGTAGTAGCCTTGCGGCCTATTACATTACTACCGAACCCTAACGGATACTTCTGACCACCATAGAGCAAATAACCAGGAGTAACCTCTTCTTTCTTGCCTGCAAGGATTGTTTCATCAGATTGAGAAGGAGAAGAGGAATGCCCCACGTAACGAGTTTCTCCATTATCTCGATTCACATACTGAGTCTCACCATTGCTGTTACCAACATATTCTGTTTCCCCAAAAGATTGCGGAGTTGCAGCATGTTGCTGTGAGAACATCACTCTCAACTGAGTTTTACATTGAGGACAAGTAATCACCTTAACCGCTTCGTTTTGAGAATTTCTCACGTCAAGCAATACACCGCAACTCGGACATTTGATTCTTTTAGTTTCCATTGCTACCATCTATTTTAATCAATGTTTATGCCATCTGAATATCAGCATCAGACATATAGTCTGGCATATCAGGAGCAACATCTGGATTCTCCAAGGATGCAGTTTGGAGATTTGGATCAGCAGAATCATCAACTCCGGCATCAGCGAAATCACTACCACTTGGAGTAATCACTTGTCCTGTATGCAAATCAACTGCTTCCCCAACGTCAATACTTCCATTGCCATTGGCATCACAAATCGCAACATCAGGATTTCCATCCTGATCAAAATCTACCACACTCACTTCCTGACCATCCACATCGAAGACACCCACTGTAGCCATGGAGCCATCAGCAAGCTGAACTTCACCCGCATTAACCAAATGAACATCTGCATTTTGGTCATCAGCCACCTGCACATCACTTGCCTGATGCAAATTTGCATCATTGTGAGCAACAGATACATCCTGGTCTGCATGAGAAGAATGAGATGCCACAGCAACATCTTCAGTTTGATGAGGAGCTGCATTCATTTCTTCAGCACGTACTTCTGGCTTTACAGCCTGAGCATAGTCGTTCTTTTCTGCATCTGTCATGTTGTTCCACTCGTCCTCGGTATAAGTACTATAGATATTACCATGCCAATGGAAAGCGCCACCAGGACCAACTTCGGCTCTAGCGGCATCGAATGCCTCCTTAAAGCTCTGCTCATCATGACTCTCAGCTACCTTGATAGAGGCATTATCATTAGCTGCAGCATCTTGCGATGGATTCTCCCCTTCCGGTTTTGTATCGGGAGTTTCTTCTGTATTTGCTGCAAAGGCATCTGTGGCATACATAGCACTTGCACCTAACAAGATACCAGCAGCTCCACTTACCGCTACTTTCTTCCAAGTTGCCTTATCAGCAGCGTTCTGAGTTTTATCTTTACTTTCCTGTCTTACTTCAGGATGTGTATTATCGAAATACAATGTTTCTTCATTCTGTGCCATAATCATACTTTTTAAAATTATAACTGGTGCAAATATAGTGAAATAATAAATAGATAGGTGTTAATTCTGTGCTCATTACACAAAACCTATCTTCTATTGTACAAAATCACTTTTTAATTTTAGCCTTGCAATAAGGACAAGCCTCATTCTGCATCAAAACTTCATAAGACTGAAAACCCAGGAAGTGATGACAATGAGGACAAACATAATGCTGCTGAAACTCTTCAGTCAACTGCTTCTGCCTTAATGGTCCCTTAGAAGAATCCTTATATGCTTTTACAGTAAAGCCTACAGAAATCAAAATACCTAAGAGATACAAACCTATATAAAGAGGAGTCTCTCTAAATTCTGGGAAAATGATGCTCAAAGCGATGGCTCCCATAGTAATCAAACCAGTGATGCCACGAAGAGAATTAAACTTGCGGTCAGCAATTTGCTGATCAAGTTTATGTTCATCATATTCTTCCCAAACACGCTGCAATGGACGAAAATCTACCATTTGAGGAACAAAACTCTTTATCCAATCCCAACTAACCAAAAATTTGCTTGGACCAAGTTCTATTTTATCCTTTTCCATGATAGTCTTTGCCATTATTTCCACTCCATTGACAAAAGTAACATTCTGAGTTTTTAGATTCGTAATTCTATAAGAACCATCTGGATTAATGGTCAAACTACAATGTTGACGGCTCACAGTCATAGGAACACTTCCAGCAACCCCAAAAGTCTTGGATTGCTGCCCCATCGTTATTCTCAATTGAGATGTACTAGCATCACGTCCAATGATTAATTCCATAAAATTCTTTGCTTGATTAGTTTATTTTTTAGTTATGAGTAAATCCTTCATTTGCTTCAAGGCTTCCTTAGAAATACCTAAAGCAAAAGCAAAATGCTCATAATCTGATAATATCAACTGTTGCTTTTGCGTATTGACCTGATAGATGTAGCCTGTGTTGATGATAAAGCGCTTACCCACTCGCATAAAAATACTCTTGCAATCTACAAGATGCTCTGCCAAGTACTTCTCCATCTGAGTCAAATTCAGACAAACAACAGCCTTCAGCTTGTTAATAGTAACAATCTGTGTATAATTGCCATCTCCTTCGAAATAAACAATTTTGGAAACATCTAATCTTAAGAGTTCCGTCTTTGTATTGAATACGATAAATTGACTATCCATATTTACCATTTACATCGCTGACTTGTTCCCAGAAGTAGCTATCGGTCATTAAGTTTTCAATGAAAAAGCGTGGGACTATTGCTTATTACCGGATAGAGGTTGTGGAAGGACCCGTCAGCAAGTAATAATACAATAGCCCACGCCATAGAGTATATTAACATCTTCTTCCATAGAGAAAAAGATACAATATTCCTTAGACGTGAGCATCATTGCCTATTTATCGTTAGCAGACTTTGAAACTTCCACATTTCTATCGCAAGATAACGTTCAATACGCTCATTCACTAGAGCCTTCATCGTGCCCGTTCTTTTCCGTTCACTCATAACTCTATTGCAAAAGTAAGAAATCTTTTTAATTCCGCCAAACTTTTCCTCTATTATTTCTTCCAACAGGCTTACTTTTATGAAATTTCCACCAAAAAGGCATTGAAGTTTGCCACTGCTGAAAAAGATAATGCTTCCACATTTCCAATCCATGACAACCTCAATGCCTATATCCTTAAACGGCTTTACAAATTAAAGTACACTTTACCGAAAGGCGCCGTGTTTGCCTTCCACTCAAAATTATTGGCTACAACCTCTCCATCTAGGTTTCTAACCACCTTGCTAACAAGTGCATGTGTTCTCAACAAACTATCCAAAGGACCACCATAATAACCAACAACTGTCAATGATCTGCGTCCACCACTATACGTTTCTCTCACACGAATCTTGACTCTCACAACTTGATTGTTCTTAATATAATAAGCACCAACATCAGTATATTCCTCCGTAGGCTGAGGCATCTGCGGCATCTCCAAGCCAAATGATGGCACAGAATATTGCTGGGCAGGTGGATTTGTATATACTGGCTTATACTCTACGAACTGAGCATTTACACTCATTACACTTAGCATCATGGCTAAAATCAACATTACCTTCTTCATACCTTATTATATATTAAAGGGTTATACTTCATTTTCCTCGTTCCACGAATCATTCTCTTCTATCGCTTCCCGATTACGAGCGCAAAAGTAAGAAGATTATTTCTATCAGCCAAATATCTAAACTTACCTTGTATGAAATGCCATTCTGTATGTACCAAATGACAAAGAGGAGGCGTCATAAGTATAAATTATAGTTGGCGCATAACAGTTGGCCTACGCATGCACATCACCTGTTGTGCAAGCGCATATCAGCTGTTATGCAAGCGCACAACAGCTGTTGTGCGACCGGAGATACTAACTAACTCAAAAACATATACTATCTTTTCTAACAACTTATACTATGTTTTCCAACAACATATCAGTAACATTCCAACAAACAAAAAAGGGTGAATCATTTACTTATGACACACCCTCTTTGCTAAATCAGACACGCAACTGATCTTATCTTATAATATTATACTCAAACTCATAATCCCCATTCTTCAGCCATGCAGGAACATCTTCCCCATTTTCCATAAGGCCTTATTCCTCCTTTTTTTAGTTCGAATTACAATTGCAAAAATACCTCCCGTCAATATTTATAACCTAAATTCATATACCTACAAGTTTTGAATCTAGCGATAAAAATAAGGGGGATTGAGAGGCTGGAATTCTCTGTTTTCTGCTCTATATTAAGAACAAGACCTATAGTTGTACGACTATAAAGTTACAGTTGTACGACTATACATGCTATGGTTGTACAACTGTAGAGTTATGGTTGTACAACTATAGGGGTTATAGTCGTACAACTATAGATTTTCCTCAACGGCATCATCTTGTCAAGAAATCGCAAGCGTCTGATTATCAACAAGTTCTTGTTCCTCTTCATATTTGCGATATTCTCAAAGAAATAATAAGCGTCTGAAAATACGAGAATCTCAGGCAAGCTAATGTAAAGAAAACTTATTCTTAATAACGCCACATCACTACATCTTCGGGATATTCTTACGGATTACCTACTTTACTTTCCACCCATCAATGGTTCCCGTCTTCGATGAGAAGTTGCAGCCTATCTGATAAATCTTTCTGCCATCTGCTGCATATTCCCTGGCATAACCCATATCCTCTATCTGCTTCAGGGCTTCCTCTGCCGAACCATCACGCTTGAATTCGAAGATGTAGATATAGTTCTGGGTCTCAACCACGCAATCTACCCTACCTTCGCTTTGCTGCTTTTCGATGAACACAGTGAAACAGCTGATCATTCTCAATACGAGATAGAAGGTGTATTGAAAATAACGTTCCTTCTCGCGCTCATCGTCCTTACGACGCTGGTTATAAGGAATGCTGGCAAAGAAGGAAGTCATCAGATTCTCCAACTGATGGCAATCGCCCTTCGACATCACATCTACTACCTGAATAATCCAGGCATCCGTTGACTTCGATGGCTTCAGATAACTGGAAGCTACCAGCGTCAGGAAACCGCTCCTCACTTCATCATTCGGGAAATCCAGGAGATAGGAATCGGTATCCATATTCCAGTCCTTAATGGTAAGATAACCGCTCTGATAAATCATCGGCAACGGTGCTTCTACATCTGCCTTGTAGTCGATAAAACTACTCGTAGGATAAAACCTGTTCACCATCTCATTGATGTTCTCATCAAAATGAGACAATAGGCGAATAAGATAGGTTGGCGAACCGGTGCGGAACCAATAATCTGCCAGAATCTTCTTGCTCAAAGCATTCAAGATGCTGAAAGGATTATAGATATCAAGCATATTAGGACTGAAGTGATAACCGTCAAACTTCCTCTTCAGTTTGTATTTCATTCCTTCCTCTGTGGTCTTATATCTCACAGCCATCGCCTTTATCTGTTCCTCGAAAGTGGAATACAATTCCTCTTCCGTAATACCACAAAGTGCCTCGTAATGCTCATCCATACTGATGTCGTTAGGCTGATTGAAACCACTGAACACGCTTACCTGCGAGAACTTGGTGACACCCGTTAGCAAGACAAACTGCAGGTCATCATCCGCTTCCTTGAACACAGAATAAACGCCTTTAAGAAGATTACGATTATAATCCTCCAAAGTCATCTTTCCATATTCATTCTGCACAGAAATATCCATATCCATCACATCAAGCAAAGGCTTGTCATACTCATCAATGAGTACAACTGCTCTTAACCCAGTTTTTGCGTGAGCTTTCTTGAGTACGGCCCGAAAGCGACTACTCAATGTCTTGGCAAACTCATCCTTTCCATATAACAATTCTGCACGGGCAACAAATTCCTCCAAAACATGCTCCAGAGTATAAGGTTCAACATAATTCTGTCCACCAAAAGAGAGATGGAACACAGGATATTGCTTCCAATCCTTCTCTAGCTTGTCGATGGCAAGCCCCTTGAACAGTTCCTTCTTTCCCTCGAAATAGCATTTCAAGGTAGATACGAGCAATGACTTTCCAAATCGTCGTGGACGACTCAGAAAGTATATATTGCCATTTTGCACCAAATCATAAACGAGGCTAGTTTTATCAAGATATACATATCCACCCTCTATGATTTTTTCGAAGTCTTGTATTCCTATAGGATATTTCATATTGCTGCCTTTTTAAAATCTTTCGGCAAAGTTACAAAAAATAATGATACAAGCAAAGGAATAGCCCGAAAAAAAATAACGAGATTGCAAAATACCATATTTGTGGGATTGCTGACAAGGAAAAAAAATAATACCTTTGCCTTTTGAAAATAATAGTTTAAAATCATGGTAGAAACAATGAATAATATTGGAAATAGACAGCCGGATAGCAATGCTGGCTGCAGTAAGCAAAAAGGAGTGAAGAATAAGCAAACCCGGCAGTTGGTACTATGGATTGGCGCTTTGATAGTAGGCGCCGTCTTGGGGATATTCGGCATCAGCTGGCTGGATGGTCTGATGAATTTCATCGCCACGATCTATACCCGCTTATTCCAACTTCTGGCAGTACCAACCATAGCCTTGGCAGTTATCACAACCCTGGCATCCTTGGGCAACCAGGCAGATACCGGTAAGATATTCCGCCACGCCATCACCTACACCCTGCTCACGACGATAGCAGCTGCAGCAGTGGGACTGGTGCTCTACAACATCGTTTCTCCAGGCAATTTACCTACTGCCTTGGTACAGAGCGGTATGGCAGATGTTCCCCAAAAGCTGGGAGAAACCAGCTATTATGACCATATTCTTGGGGTAATACCCAACAACATCATCAAGCCGTTTGCCGAAGGAAATGTACTCTCTATCCTGATTTTGGCGGCAGCAGCAGGTATTGCTTTAACCAAAATGCCATCAAGCGATAAGAAAGAAGTCGTGATGAAGGGATTGTTTGGATTACAGGATCTGCTCTTCATGCTGATTCATGGATTAATCTGGGCTCTGCCTCTGGGTATCGTTGCCTTTGCAGCACAACTCTCAGCCCAGTTCTCTGCGGGTATCGTGATGGCTTCTCTAGGAAAGTACGTAGCTGTTATCCTGGGAGGTAATGTCATTCAATTCTTCATCATCCTCCCACTCTTCCTCCTGGCAAGAGGCTTGAATCCTGTGCGTACATTGGGTAAGATGATGCCTGCAGTATTGATGGCTCTG
>OGYY01002902.1_pt1 | contig 11800 bp, 9 predicted proteins | sample 1576671 | NCBI WGS metagenome assembly OGYY01 (sample SAMEA3541593, study PRJEB24748) | human gut metagenome | biome: human gut; feature: human-associated habitat; material: faeces | place: China | collected 2012 | reverse complement strand
ATAGCAATATCGAAATCTGGAAGAAGTCTGCAGTCTGAAGATGTACAGAATTTTCTTAAGGCAAAAGAGCGGGGAATCAGAGTAGAGCTTTTTGTTCGTAAGAATAAAGATGATAAGATTTCTAAGGAGTTTTATTATCTGGGACATATGACAGCTAGTGGAAATACTAAAGAATTTACAATGCCCAATACACAGAAAACAGCAGTTGAAATAGAATGGATTCTTGATGTTCCTGTGAGAGAAGATATCTATGAGTATATTGTAAATTCATAAATACATACAAAATTCTGTGTATATGAAAAGAGGAAAATACATGAAAACAGTTAGGGTAGTTGCAGCAGTAATAAAGACAGTTAATGATAAGAAAGAACCAATTATTTTTGCAACCCAGCGAGGATATGGAGAATTCAAAGATGGCTGGGAATTTCCAGGCGGAAAAATAGAAGCAGGAGAAACACCACAGGAAGCGTTAAAACGTGAGATTATGGAAGAATTAGATACAGAAGTTAAAGTTGGAACTTTAATCGACACAATTGAATATGATTATCCTAATTTTCATCTTTCAATGGATTGCTTCTGGTGTGAGATATTAAGCGGAGATCTGGTGTTAAAAGAGCATGAGAACGCAAAATGGCTGACGAAAGAATACCTTGGAGAGGTTGAATGGCTGCCAGCGGATGTTACTTTGATAGAGAAGATAAGAGAGGATATGTAGAAATATTTATACGAAAGAAGGCGTGTTATGCAGTTACCATATTCAGATGAACTCAATATAGGCTATTTAAGTAAGTTGTTCGAGAACACATCAAATTGTTATAAGTTTTTCTGGTTTCAGGCAATTCTTGAGAAGGTAGATAGTGCTAAGTGTAGATTTACATTTGATGAATTGATTAATGAAATGATTGCTGATGCGTGGTATATGGTAACCGAATATCACCTTAGACTAGGTCCGTTAGGAGTTACAGATAATCTTGAAGAAGTAGTTAAATATATTCATAAAAATTATGGATTAATATCAAATACGAAGCGAGAGAATATTATAAAATTTCTTGAAGATTCAGAGGATAAAAGAATAGCAAAATATAAATCAGATTTGACATTAAATGTTCCATATAGATTGCAAGTACCATTTTATGATGAAATTAATATTAAGCAAAGTATGTGGAATGGCTCAAAAAAGAATTTGACAGATGAAATTAACAGACAGAAAAGACTTATATATTATTTTACGTTGATAGCTGGTCTTAAGACAGAAATTGAAATTGACAGTCTATGGTCGGATTATCTTGTAAGAAATAAGGCTATTCTTAAAGGTTGGGCACAGCTTAAGTTAATTCAGTATTTACAGAACAAAAATCCGAGTGTACCAGGAATTGCAGATAAGATTGAAGCACCTTCTTCAAGAAATATAGAGAGAGTGAGAAAATACTGGAATTTGATAATTCAAATTGATCCATCCCTTAGGGATATATATGGTGATATTGATTTGGCAGATGAAAACATTTCTGTAGATCATTTTGTACCATGGCAGTATGTAGCACATGATGAATTATGGAATTTACACCCTACAACTAAATCTATAAACAGTAGTAAAAGCAATTTGCTTCCATCATGGGAATTATATTTCAATTCTTTAGGCAGTTTGGAATATAGAGCATATGAACTTAAGAATGAGAATGAGGCAGTTGCACACGAATTTCAGAAAATTGCGCCATATCATCTTAATAATCAGGAGATTCGGAATCAATTGTATGCAGATGGTTTGGACAAGAATACTTTTATTGAAAGATTGGAACATGTGATTAAACCAGTTTATGAATCAGCCCATATGTCGGGATTTAAGGAGTGGAGTTACAATGGCGGTAAAAATATACAATAAACTTGTAAGAGATAAAATTCCAGAGATTATTGAAGCAGATGGAAAAACATGCAAAACAGAGATACTTTCTGATGAAGAATATTTAAAAATGCTGGATGCCAAGCTTGACGAAGAACTGGCAGAGTATCATAAGGACCAGAACATCGAGGAGCTTGCTGACTTGATAGAAGTTATATATGCGGCAGCAGAAGCACGCAAGCTACGGCCTGACCGACTCTCTGGGCCGTGTGCACGGCGATGCTCAGTTTGCAGGTTCTTCTTCTGTGCCTGCACACGTTGAGATGATGGGCCTGATCGGCATGGGCAACAACCCCATGGTTGGTGCTACCGTTGCATGCGCTGTTGCTGCAGCTCAGGCTAACGCCTAAGTTTTTCCTAAGTTTCAGCGAGGGGAAGCTGCTTTCCGAATGAGCAGCTCCCCCTTTTTTGCTGATAGATGTCCGAACACAAGCAACCCGAATATGAGAAGGAAGAAACAATGAAAAAGAATCAGATCCGCAAGAGCGTGGCTGCGCTGGCCATGGCGGTTGTTGTGGGTGTCAGTCTGCTGGGCTACGGCTGCGGCAGCAAGTCCGCTTCCACCGCAGGCGGCGTGTCCGGCGATTTCACCGGCACTGCCAAGGGTATGGGCGGCGACGTTACCGTTACCCTGACGCTGGAAGACGGCAAGATCACCGGCTGCACCGCTGAGGGTAAGGACGAGACCCCCGGCATCGGTACGCTGGCACTGGAGCAGCTGCCCGCTCAGATCGCTGAGACCGGCAGCATCGCCGTGGACGGCGTGTCCACCGCGACCATCACCTCCAACGCCATCAAGGAGGCAGCAGCCGCTGCCCTGACTGCCGCCGGCTTGAATGCTGACGACTATAAGATCGAGGTCAAGGCCGACGAGACCAAGGCCGAGGATTCCACCGTTGACGCTGACGTTGTCATCGTGGGTGCAGGCGGCGCAGGCATGACCGCTGCCATCACCGCTGCTGCCGAGGGCAAGAGCGTTGTGATCGTGGAGAGCCAGGCCATGGTGGGCGGCAACTCTGTGCGCGCTACCGGCGGCATGAACGCCGGCAAGACCGTGTATCAGGATGAGAACGAGTTCGGCGAGTCTGCCGGTGTCGAAAAGACCCTGAAGACCGCTGCTGAAAAGTACGCTGACAACGAGACCATCACCGCTCTGGCAAAGACCGTCTCTGAGCAGTGGGCAGAGTACCAGAAGAACCCCACCGGCTACTTCGACTCTGTTGAGCTGATGGAGCTGGACACCATGATCGGCGGCAAGGGCATCAACGACCCTGCTCTGGTGGAGACCCTGTGCTCCAACTCTGCTGATGCCATCGACTGGCTGGACGAGCACGGCATCACCCTGCACAGCGTTTCCAGCTTTGGCGGTGCATCCGTCAAGCGCATCCATCGCCCTGTGGACGCAGAGGGCAAGACCGTTTCTGTCGGTTCCTACATGATCCCCCTGCTGGAGGAGAACTGTGAGAAGGCTGGCGTTCAGATCCTGCTGAACACCACCGCCAACGAGATCCTGACCGATGCGAACGGCGCTGCTGTGGGCATCAAGGCCACCGGTTCTACCGGCGAGACCGTCACTGTGAACGCCAAGGCTGTGGTGCTGACCACCGGCGGCTTCGGCGCAAATCTGGACATGGTTGTCGAGTACAAGCCTGAGCTGAAGGGCTTCATGACCACCAACGCTGCCGGCGCTCAGGGTCAGGGCATTGAGATGGCCACCGCCATCGGTGCTGGCACCGTGGATATGGACCAGATCCAGATCCACCCCACCGTTGAGGCCAACACCGCTGCCCTGATCACCGAGGGTCTGCGCGGCGACGGCGCTGTGCTGATCAACGCCGAGGGCAAGCGCTTCATCGACGAAGTGGGCACCCGTGACGTGGTCTCTGCTGCTGAGATCGCTCAGACTGGCAGCTACAGCTGGCTGGTGGTCGATCAGGCTATGGTCGATGCTTCCAGCGTCATTCAGGGCTACATCAAGAAGGGCTACACCGTGACCGGCGAGACCTACGAGGAGCTGGGCAAGGCAATGGGCGTTGATGAGGCTGCTTTTGCCGAGACCATGAAGACTTGGAACGGCTATGTTGAGGCCAAGAATGACCCCGACTTTGGCCGCACCAGCTTTGCAAACCCGCTGGATACCGCTCCGTACTATGCAATCAAGGTCACTGCTGGTGTGCACCACACCATGGGCGGCCTGACCATCAACACCAACACCGAAGTCCTCAAGGAGGACGGCACTGTGATCCCTGGCCTGTTTGCAGCAGGTGAGGTCACTGGCGGTGTGCACGGTGCAAACCGTCTGGGCGGCAACGCTGTTGCAGACTTCACCGTGTTTGGCCGCATTGCAGGTAAGGCTGCCAGCGACTACGCTGCATGAGTACCCGCAAAGCACCTGAAAACGCTTCCGGCTCCAAAGGCCTGAAGCCATGGATGAAGAACCTGATCTTTGCTGCAGTGATCCTTGTGCTGGCAGCAGCGCTGTATTTCGGCGTGCGCGCAGCACACAGCAGCAAGGGCAGCGGCCTGCAGGCCACCGTCGATTTTGGCGATGGCATCACCGAGACTCTGCCGCTGGATACAGACCACGATTACCTGTATGATGTGGGCAATTATGTCGTGCATCTGCAGGTAAAGGATGGTGCCATCGCGTTTTTGGACAGTCAGTGCCCGGACCACGTGTGCGAGCAATTCGGCTGGCTGGACAAGGACGGCGCATGGGCTGCATGCGTCCCTGCCGGGGTGTATGTGGTAGTGGAAACTACAGCTGAATAAAGATCGTGCTTCAAAAAAGAGGCAGTACCCTGCAAGAGCGGGGCACTGTCTCTTTTGTTTTGTCTGGAAGGCAAAAGAGGGCACGGTGTGAAAGTTGGGTAAAACTTTGACACAAATGCGTCAAAACAAAATTTAGACGCTTGTGTAATAGACGAAAATGCGATAAACTAACAATAAACTCTTTATCGCGCGCTTTTGCAAAGCCTGCGCCCGATACCGAAACCAGGGCATGCCCTGAAAGATACAGGAGGAAACAGCAAGCATGATCTTTAAAAAGAAGCAGGATGCTGCGGTACAGCAGACGGCTGCGGGTGAGGCAAAGCCCGCAGCGAAGGGCGGCAAAGCAGCAGCCTTTTTCCGCAAGAACTGGAAATGGATGGTGCCGGTAGTGTGCGTGGCCGTGCTGGGCGGATGGTTCATCCTGCGCCCGGACAAGGCACAGAACGCCAATACGGACATCAACTATGTGCAGGTCTCGCCGTCCAAACGGGATGTGTCCAACACCCTCAGCGGAACCGGCACTCTGAACCCTGCCAATACATATAATGTTAAGTCGCTGGTAGCGGGCAAGGTGTTGACCAGCAGCTTTGAGGAAGGGGATATCGTGGAGGAAGGCACCGTGCTGTACACGGTGGACTCCTCCGATGCCACCACCAAGGCAGAGCAGGCGTCCATTGCTCTGCAGCAGGCACAGCGCAGCTACGACAAGACGGCAGACCGCCAGTATGTCCGCGCCGAGGTGGCAGGTGTTGTGAGTGCCCTCAAGGTGGCCAAGGGCGACGAAGTGACCAGCGGTCAGGAAGTGGCGGTCATCCGTGACAGCTCCAAAATGGTGCTGCGGCTGGAGTTCCCGGCAGCAGATGCCGCCACCTTCTCGGTGGGCCAGAGCGCAGAGGTGACGCTGGACGGCACCTTTGAAATGCTGACCGGCACCGTGACCGCTGTGACCGGCACTGATGCCCTGAGCACCGGCAACCTGCTCACCCGCACCGTGACCATTGCTGTGCGCAATGCAGGCGGACTGACCACTGCGCAGGCAGCAACGGCAACCATCAATGGCGTGAACTGCATTGCCGCCAAGTGCTTTGAGTATCAGGCAGAGCGCACCCTGACTGCCCTTGCCGCCGGTACCGTGACGGCCATCAATGTGCCGGAAGGCGGAGCCGTGAACAAGGACGATATCGTGCTGCAGATCAGCGGCGAGGACCTGACCGAGGCCATCCAGTCTGCCGCCGAGAGCCTGCGCAGCGCCGAGCTGAACATGGACAATCTGCAGGAGGCCATGAACAACTACACCATCACCTCGCCCATCAGCGGCACCATTATTGAAAAGAATGCCAAGGCCGGGGACGCGCTGTCCGCCGGCTCGGACCTGTGCACGATCTTTGACCTGAGCTATCTGGAGATGACCCTGAACGTGGACGAGCTGCAGGTCAGCAGCCTGTCGGTGGGTCAGAGCGTGCAGGTCACGGCGGATGCCGTGCCGGACAAAACCTATACCGGCGTTGTGACCCGTGTTTCCTTGAAGGGTACCTCCAATGGCGGCACCACCACCTACCCGGTCAAGGTGCGCATTGATGAGACCGATGGCCTGCGCCCGGGCATGAACGCCAATGCTGAGATCGTGGTGGCACAGGCAAAGAATACCCTTACCGTGCCCAACGCTGCCATCGTGCGCGGCGGCTATGTGCTGGTCACGCAGGACTCCCCCAGCGCAGTCAACGCAGACCCGGGCATGATCGCGCCGGACGGCTATGTGTATGTGCCGGTCAAGACCGGCGTCAGCGATGACAACTACACCCAGATCGTCAGCGGGCTGACCGGCAATGACACGGTGGCTTACGACTCTGCCGCAGCAAGTACCGATACGTACTATGACGACGGCGGCTATTACGAGGCGGATGCAGAGGGCACCGAGGGCGAGGAAGGCGCCGATGCTGCGAACAGCATGGTCGATGAAGAAGAACCGGAAAACGGGACCGTACCGGCGGAAGAGCCTGTGGAAGCCGAGGAAAAGCAGGGCTCCGCAGGGGATGACGTGAATCCGTCTCAGGCAGACGGCGTGGTCTATCTGGGCTGACACAGGAGGAATGCATGAGCGCTCTGATCGAGTTTGATGAGGTGTGCAAGTATTACCAGATGGGTGACACCACGGTAAAGGCTGCAGACCACATCACCATGAAAATCGAAAAAGGCGAGTTCGTGGCCATCGTGGGCCAGTCCGGCTCCGGCAAATCCACCTGCATGAACATCATCGGATGTCTGGATGTGCCCACCCACGGCACCTACCGCCTGAACGGAAAAGACGTTGGCCGGATGAGCCGCAACGAGCTGGCATCCGTCCGCAACGAGATGCTGGGTTTCATCTTCCAGCAGTACAACCTTTTGCCAAGGCTCAACCTGATGGAGAACGTGGAGGTGCCGCTGGTGTATGCGGGCATCGGCCGCGCCGAGCGCCACGCCCGGGCCAAAGAGGTGCTGGAGCAGGTGGGTCTGGGCGATAAGCTCAGGAACCGCCCAAACCAGCTTTCCGGCGGCCAGCAGCAGCGTGTTTCCATCGCTCGGGCGCTGGTGCGGAACCCGGCGGTCATTCTGGCCGACGAGCCTACCGGCGCACTGGACAGCCACACCGGCCGCGAAGTGCTGGGAATGCTGCAGCAGATGCACGATGAGGGCCACACCGTGGTGCTCATCACCCACGATAATTCCATTGCGGTGCAGGCAGACCGCATCATCCGTCTGGAGGACGGGCGGGTGGTCTACGATGGCGATGCCCATGCACCGGAAGCCGTGGTGCAGCCCACGCTGCTGCCGGAAACGCCGGATGAGGAGGAGAAAGCATGATTATTGAAACCTTCCGTCAGGCCATCCAGAACGTGTGGAGCAACAAACTGCGCACCTTCCTTACCATGCTGGGCATCATCATCGGCGTTATGGCAGTCATCGTCATCGTGGGCTTGGGCAACGGCATGACCAAAAGCATGCGCGACAGCTTTTCGGCACTGGGTACCAACACCCTTTCGGTGCAGGTGTGGGGCAACGGCTCCCGCACCGTTTCGGTGGAGGAAATGTACAAGCTGCCCACGGAGTACCCGGAGCTGATCCAGTCCATTTCGCCGCAGATCGATTTCAGCGGCAGCGGCACGCTGAAGATCGGCACTACCAGCTACCGCTGGTCCAACATCAGCGGCGTGGACGAGAACTATTCCGCCATGAAAAATTACCAGATCGCGCAGGGACGCGGCCTGCAGTACATGGATATGAAGGATAACAAGCATGTGTGTGTCATCGGCGATTACCTCAACCGTGTGGCCTTTGGCGGCAACGGCCTTGGCCAGACGCTCAAGATCGGTGCCAACAAGTTCCGCATCGTGGGCGTGCTGGCGGCCAAAGTCAGCGATCCGGACATGCAGCAGGGCAGCGATGACGACTGCGTTTACCTGCCCTATACCACGGCCATGCGTCTTTCCAGCCAGAGCACGGTGAACAACTATGCCGCGGTCATGGAGGATGAGGGCCGCGCCAACGAAGCAAAGTCTGCGGTGGAAAGCGAACTGCAGCGCCTGCTTGGCTCGGATAACGGCTACTATGTCTACAGCGCCAGCGAGTGGCTGGAGGAAATGAACAACATGATCAACATGGTCATTGTGATCCTGACCGGCATTGCCAGCATTTCGCTGCTGGTGGGCGGCATTGGCATCATGAACATCATGCTGGTGTCGGTGACTGAGCGCACCCGCGAGATCGGCATTCGCAAGGCACTGGGTGCCAAGGAACGCACCATTCTGTCGCAGTTCGTGGTGGAAGCAGCCACCACCTCGGCCCTCGGCGGCGCACTGGGCATTGCACTGGGCTACATCGTATCCATGGGAGCAAACAAGGTGCTGCCCATGTTCACCAGCGGCACAACGGTCACGGTCAGCCCGTCCTTCAATTCCATCGCAGTGGCCTTTGGCATCTCGGTGGGGATTGGCGTGCTGTTCGGCTACCTGCCCGCAAAGCGCGCAGCGCGGCTCAACCCCATTGAAGCATTGCGCTATGACTGAACTCTTCTCTGCCGGCGTTGCGCCGGACTGCAAAACACCAAGGAAGGGGAATATACCTATGAAAAAACGTCTTTTCGCATGTCTGCTTGCAGCATGCCTGGCTGTATCCGTGCTGGTGCTTCCGGCATCGGCGGCCAGCCTGAACAACTCGGCCATCCAGACGGCCATCACGCTGGGCGCTATGGATACCAGCCAGACCGGCAGTCTGGATGCTGCCGTCACCCGCGGTGCATTTGCCAAGATGCTGGTCTCCTTTTCGGCCTACCGCGAAAGCGCCAGCCAGCAGGGCAATCTGGGCACACTGTATAAGGATGTGCCCGGCAGCTCTCAGTGGGCACCCTATGTGCGCATTGCGGTGCAGCAGGGCTGGATGAACGGCTATACTGATGGTACATTCCGCCCGGATAATACGGTCACGCTGGAAGAAGCCTGCACCGCAGCGCTCAAGCTGCTGGGCTATAAAATGACCGACCTCAACGGCGTGTTCCCGACGGCACAGCTGAACAAGGCGCAGGAACTGGGCCTGCGTAACCAGCTGAACCGCAGCCAGAGCGAGGCCATGAACTATGAGGACTGTGCTTTGCTGTTGTATAACACCCTCACGGCAAACACCGCCTCTGGCAGCGCCTATGGTACCAGCCTGGGCTTTACGGTTTCGAACGGTCAGGTGGACACCTCCACGGTAATGCTCAAGAGCCTGAAGGGACCCTTTGTGGCAGCGGAAGGCACCCAGCTGCCTTTTACGCCGGTGAGCATCTACCGCAACGATAAGGTCTCGGCTTCTGCAGAGCTGAACCGTTACGATGTGTATTATTACAGCGAAAGTCTGCAGACTGTATGGATCTACACCCGCAAAGCAGCAGGCCGCATCACTGCCGTTTCGCCCAGCGCCAGCGCACCCACGGCGGTTACCGTGGCAGGCACCAGCTATCAGCTGGGCAGCACAGCGGTGGCTTCCAAGGTGTCCAGCCTGAACGGCGGCGGCGTGGGCGAAGTGGTCACTCTGCTGCTGGGCATGAACAATGAGGCGGCGGATGTTATTACCGGCGCAGAGGCCGACGAGGTGTTCTACGGCGTGGTGCAGGGCGCAGCCCGCAGCCTTGTGGAAGATAACGGCGCGGATGTGCTGCAGCGCGTGGCTGTCATGTGCACCGATGGTGTTCAGCGCACTGTGAATGTGGACAAAAGCCTGAACTACCCCAAGGGCTGGCTGGTAGAGATCCGCGTAACGCCGGAAGGCGAGTCCGTGAGCGGCATCGAGAACAAGGTCGTTACCGGCAAGGTCAATGCAGATGCAACGGCACTGGGCAGCTATGCCCTTGCCGACGATGTACAGATTCTGGATACAACTGCGGAGGGTGTGGCTGGGACGGTTCGTCCCAGCCGCCTAGCGGGGACAGACCTGAATCTTCTGAACGTCCGCTACTATACGCTGAATGAGAAGGGCGAGATCGACCGCCTGATCCTGAATGATGTCACCGGCGACCTGTGGACCTACGGCGTGCTGGATGATATCAAGAATGTGGCAGTCAACTACTCGGAACTGCAGACGCTGGCCAAGATCATTTCCACCGGCAAGAGCGACAGCACGGATACGCAGGATAAGATCGTGGACGACCTGAAGGATGTTCTGGTGCCCACCACCAGCGAAGTGCTGTGGGGTGTGATCAACGGCGACATCCTCTCCACTCTGTGGCAGAAGATCACAGCCAACACGGATAGCCTGCTCAGCCTTGGTCTGCGGCAGGTGGGCAGCCTTGTAGGCGAACCGTATGCGTCCATCTTCCGCTATATTGGCGGCGGTGCTACCTATGTGTGCTATGTCAATGGTTCGCAGGTAGCTTTCACCACCAACGTCAAATATCCGGTGCTGGTAGGTGGTGTTGCAGCCCGCAGAGAGACGACCGGCAGCGTGCGGACGATGGTCCAGCTCATGCCCATGAAGATCGATCAGGTGGGTGCAGCGTCGGTCATGAGCAACGGCACCCGCTTTGAGATGGCGGACGACGCACAGGTGTATCTGTGGTACAAGGGTCAGTACTACGCCACCAAGCTGACCGAGGTCAACTCGGAGGGCTACTACCTGACCGGCTGGTACGATAACTTTGGCTGTGCTGCGGGCAAGCGCGTGCGTGTGATCGTGGCCGTCAAAAAGGACTGATGGATTATTACAGCGTCCCGCGCCGCATTCTGCGCGGGGCAAGACAGTTGGTGTACCCACGCCGCTGCCCGTTTTGTGATCGGGTGCTGGGCAGTGTGCCCATCTGCCCGGATTGTGCCGCGGAGCTGGAAGAGCTGCGCAGGAAGCCGGGAATGCGGCTGGACGCTTCTCAGCATTATTTAGGGGAACTGACCGGTGCAGCAGCACCGTTCCGGTATGAGGGCTGTGTGCGGCGCGGCATCCTGCATACAAAATACCATGCTGCACCGTGGGCGGCGGTGGAGCTGGGCCTCTGGCTGGCAAAGCTGGCCTTTGGCAGCGAGATGCATATGGCCGGTGCAGAACCGGTGCCGGAGCTTGTGGAAGGCATGTCCCTTGGGTACGACTGCATCGTTCCCGTACCGGCATCCGGCAGAGCGCGCGGCTACAATGTGCCGCAGCTCATGGCGGTGCCGCTGGCCCGCGCACTGGGGATACCGCTGTACCCGAAAGCACTGGGCCGCACTCGTGCAAAGCGGCATCAGGCGGGCCTGCCCTTTGAGCAGCGCCTTGCCAATGTGGCGGGTGCCTTCCGGGTGACGGACACGGAACTTGTGGAGGGCAGAAAGGTGCTTTTGGTAGACGATGTAATCACTACCGGTGCCACGGCAGCAGCCTGCACACAGGCGCTGCTGGCAGCCGGTGCTGAGAGTGTGTTTGCAATTGCACTTGCCACTGTTGAATTTGAAATGTTTCCCGCAAGGGATCAGCCGCTGCAGGAAAACGAGCCGGAGTTTTGAAAATTTATTTGCAAAAACTTGGCAGAAAAAGCTTGACAAAACACCCTGAATCAAGTATACTAATTGAGCTGTGAGCGATAACCGCTTGCAGATATCCGGGTGTAGCGCAGTTTTGGTAGCGCGCTTGAATGGGGTTCAAGAGGCC
>OGYY01002891.1_pt1 | contig 11848 bp, 10 predicted proteins | sample 1576671 | NCBI WGS metagenome assembly OGYY01 (sample SAMEA3541593, study PRJEB24748) | human gut metagenome | biome: human gut; feature: human-associated habitat; material: faeces | place: China | collected 2012 | reverse complement strand
TCTTATAACAAGCTCCAGAATATCCTGTAGATTCTGCATCTCCTGTGGTGAATCCTGCCGTACCTTTTCCAAGAGATCAGTTATAAACAAACTGATCTTCCCACTCTGTCCGGAGGATTCCTGTCCGGTCTTTCCTGACATATAGAATATAAATACCATCCATATGATAGCCGGAATTATATAAAGAAACTTTTTTTTACTTTCTGCTGTATTCTGCTTTCTTTTTCCTGATGAGGACTTACTGTTTGCCGATCTGTCTGTATTTTTATTTGCTTTTCTATTTGTTGTTCTTGATTCGCCTGAAGTTTTAGCTTTATTTGCATTTGTGGATTTTGCTTTATTTATTGAATTATTCTTCTGCATCTCTGTCTAAATCCTTTTCTGATATGTTCATTCGACTCATTCTTTATTCTTTTACCTTACTGTTCTTTCATCTTGCCATTTCTTCTCCCGTGTTTTTCTGAAATAATTTACTCTGGTCAAATTATCCAAAAAATAATATTCAGACATCCCGCATACCTTTATAATAGCTGCTTTTTTTCAGCAGATTTCACATTGTCGAAAAATGGCGGATTTGATAAAATTTCATAAGAGCGTAACTTGTATTCTATTGTACTACAAAAAGAAGAATTTTGCTCACAAAAACAAAAATGGGAGGACATTATATGTTTAACAAAAATAAGAGGGCGAAGAAATTTTCCGATCTCCTGATCCCAGGCATTATATTGATAATCATCGGTATCGTATTTGCCTTTCAGGGAATCCGGGATTACAGCAAACTGAATGGGGATCTGCTCAATCTGAATACTGCATCTGAAAAGGATCTGGATGCCGACAAATATGTAGAGATTGATGTTGACTATGCTTTTTATTCTTTCTGTGAGAATGTTGAAACTACAAATTATGTATTCAAAAGAACAACAGACCAGTATTATCTGATAAGTGCACTTAAAGACAACGAATACTACATTGGACTGAATATTGCTGAATCAAAAAAGTCTGAGCTTGAAGCTTTATCCGATTACACCTGGTCCCAGTCAGGTGCAGATCCGGGTACATTACACTACATCGGCAAATTATGCAAATCAGACAGTGAGATTATGGGATATATGAGAAATTATATCTACGATATGTATGAATCTGCCTATGATATCACTCTTACCTCCACAGAAAAAGCTACACTGGATTCTTATATGCTTCCATACTATATTAAGATCATGACAAAAGAGGGATGTCGTACATCTATCATTATCGGTCTTATAGCCTTCGGTCTTGGTATCCTGCTTATTATATTAGGTATTATTCGTCACAAGAACACGGTATACGGTCCGGATATCCAGTCAGAACCATATACTGGTGCATATGGCAATCCAACAACTCCTGATATGAACACCGGCATGAATTCAGGCTATGCCGATCCAAACGCACAGGAGCCAACGACTCCATTTTCAGACAGCAATACATCTGAAGCAGCCACAAGTGGCTTAGATCCTGACACCTTTGATGGCGATGGAACTTCATCTTTTAAATTGAAAGACTAACTCAAAATCCGACTGATGGGAAATTCCTGTCAGCCGGATTTTTTATTAGAGTGTATTATATATTTACTTCTTAATTAGTGTTCTGTGCTATTCTGCACGATCATTCATAGAATGATTAACCGAAGTATCTCTTTAAAAGACCTTCAAATGCCTTTCCATGTCTTGCCTCATCTCTTGCCATCTCATGAACAGTATCATGGATTGCATCCAGATTCAGTGCTTTTGCACGTTTTGCAAGATCTGTCTTACCGGCAGTTGCACCATGCTCTGCTTCTACTCTCATCTCAAGGTTCTTCTTTGTTGAATCTGTAACTACTTCACCAAGAAGCTCTGCAAACTTAGCTGCATGCTCTGCTTCTTCATAAGCTGCTTTCTCCCAGTAGTTACCAATCTCAGGATAGCCTTCTCTGAATGCTACACGAGCCATTGCAAGGTACATACCAACTTCTGAACATTCGCCCTGGAAGTTTGCTCTTAAATCTTCCATGATATCTTCCGGTGCACCCTGTGCTACACCTACAACATGCTCAGATGCCCATGTCTTATCATCACCCTGTTTGATAAACTTCTCAGCAGGTGCCTTACATACAGGGCACTGTGCAGGAGCTTCTTCTCCTTCATATACATATCCACATACACTACATACAAACTTTGCCATAATTAAAATCTCCTTTGCTTTTTTATTATTATTCTTATTGAGAAACGTTATCAATTTCTATGATTCTATTTTACACAATTTTTGATAAATGTCAATAGTTATTAGGAATGATTCTCAATTATTTTTTTATTTATTTAATCTGCCTTTAACCTGTCTATCCTTATTCTGTAAGAAGCTGTTTATCTGTGTTCTCCAAGGAAGAACAATGCCAGTGTTCCCGGACCCGAATGTGCTCCGATCACCGGACCGACATAGGATATCGTGATCCTGTCATTTCCGAATCTCTCTTTAATAATAGAAGCAAGTTTCTCTGCATCTTCTATACAATCACCATGACTGATAAAAATATCCTGGTCTTCCGGATGTACCGCCAGCTTCTCCATCCGGTTTGCAAGCTCTGTGATTGCTGCTTTCCGTCCTCTGACCTTACTTACATTGATCAGATGTCCCTCGTCGTCCACATGCAGGATTGGCTTGATCGACAGCATCGTGCCAACCGTTGCTGTCACACCTGATATACGGCCTCCTCTTTTTAAAAAGAAAAGATCATCTACTGTAAACCAGTGACACAGTTTTAATTTTATATCTTCGATATACTGTGCATTTTCTTCCAGACCTTTTCCTTCATCTCTTGCCTGACATGCCTTATATACCAGAAGTCCCTGTCCCATAGATGCCGCAAGGGTATCGACACTGATCATCTTTCGTTCCGGATATTCCTCCATCATCTCTCTGCCCGCCATACATATCGTCTGATACGTTGAACTGAGTCCTGAAGAAAATCCAAGATATAAAATATTACTGCCCTGTTTAAAGATTCTTTCTATTGTTCTCGTTGCCTGCGAAATATTAGCAGCAGAAGTCTTGATATTTGCCCCATTGCGCAATTTACCGTACACATTTTTGATATCGGCCTGTGCATTGTGAAAACTGCCTTCTCCCTCAATAATAAAATCTAGTTGTAAGATCTCCAGTTGATATTTCTTCACGATATCATCCGGCAGATCACAGGACGAATCTGTCAATATAACATAATCATTCATTTTAACATCCTCCATTACCATTTTATGGCAAATATGGTTTTTAAAACCACATGATATATTTTATCAAATCGCTATGTAAAGTATACCACACCTTATAAATGTTCTCAATATATTCTGTTGCAGCCAATTAAAAAGAGAACCCTGTTTTTTCAGGATTCTCCTTATTTCTTTTCTTAAAAATTAATATGTTCTATTGGAATAATAATAATATAATGTCTCACCAGCACCAGTCTTTGTATTATACATCACAACATATACATATGCATTATTTACCTTGGATAACGTAATCTTTTTTGAAAAACTTGTTTTGTCGAGCCATGTATAAGATTTTCTTGTTGACCCATTTACAACATATACGCTTCGAATCTTCCATCCTGCGTTAGCTTTGATCGATAACTGCTTTTTAGATACTTTCTTATTCAGTCTGTAATCATCATTCTTTGCATATTTGGATGCGTAATTCTTGCTGCCAATCTTGAACGTCTTTACCGGATTCGTATACTTCTTTACCGTAAGCTTTGTCTTGATCTTTACTCCCTTTGCTGTACAGGAGATTGTTGTTGTTGCTGCCTTCTTGCCAAAATATGCTTTAACATATCCATCTTTTGCTTCTACACGAATATCCTTGTTCGTGCTTTTTAATTTTTTGATCTCTGACTTTTTAGAACATCCTATAATTGAAATTATAGTGTAATACGAAGAATACTGATCCCCAGGCTTGTAAGTAACAACTCCGTTACTTGGATAAAAATAAACCTTTTTGCTTGTTGCAGCGCTTACATCCTTCATGCTTGTTGCCGGTACTGCTAATAATGTGAATACCATTGCAAGAGCTAAAAATGCAGCTAATACTCTCTTTGTTGCTTTTTTCATTTTTTCTACTACCTCCATAAAAAATATCTTTCATCCGGTGGCATTCTGACCTCTCATCTGTATGCCCCAAATTTAGTTTTATCTTATACTATTTTCTATTTTTTTACAATAGGTGCAACGTATTTTAATCTTAATTTAACGCACTTTATTCTTCTTTCCCGTACCATTTAAAGAAACGTTTTGCATACTTCTCTGCCTTGTTCCTTGAGAAGTTAAATCCACGGATCGCACCTTTTTCTTTATAGGTATCCCGGATGCTATTAAAATACCATTCCATTCTGTCATACGAGAAGCCCTTGATATCCTTATAATTATTATATTTGTTATAATAATCGTCGTATTGGTAGTTATCGTACTCGTAGTAGTTATTGTACTCGTAGTAATCATCATCCTGTCCCGTCATATAGTTATCTACAATGAACTCATATACTTCTTCCGCTCCGTCTGCACCGAGTGATGTCACATACCGGAAATCCACTTCCTTTGGATCCTGATTTTCCAGATTATATCTGGCAACCAGATAAGCCGGACGGAGGAACGATACGATGATATATACAGTAACGATCACAAACATCGAATAACGCACCAGCGGAAAACGATCAGTATAGATTCTGACGATCACTCCTGCAAGTACCACAGCAAGCACTGCCAGAGCGGCAAATACCAGAATCCTCATATAAGTAAGATCATATGCTTTGATATACATTGTCATACGAAGTGCCGAAGATGCGATCATCACATAGGTACATGCCGACATAATAGTCAGTACGATATTAAGCACCGTACTTTTACTGAAAATTGTATGACAGATCAATACCAGTATCACGTTCAGCACCGATACGAACATAAGCTGGAAGAATCCCTGTCTGGCATATTCCGCATAAGTCATATCATCTGGTAATGACATATTATTTGTAAACAGATAAAGGATCTGGATCACTGAGAATAACAGATATACCAGTGTAAGCAGTCCCATTGCCGTAATCGCAATGATCGGTTCATGTGTTCCTGCTTTTGTCTGTCTGTGATGTCTGCTTCCAAATGGTGCTGACACGATGATACCATATGTAAATAATAATGCCGCAAATGCAAATACCAGAAACCAGATTGCATCCCATGACAGGAAAATATTTCCAAGTAATGTTTCAACTGCATCTCCAAAAATCTGATCTGCACTGGAAAGCAGGCTGATCATTACGAACAGCAATGGAATCGCAACGACAACACCGATCAGAATATAGACAAATTTTGCACGTTTTCTTGCATTTTCATGTTCTCTGTTATATTGTCTGTAGTCTGAGAAAAAACGGTCAAAACAGGTAAACGGCTCTGCCATCTTCTCGATAACCGTAAGACCATATTCGATAAATCCCATGTTTTTAAGATCATCAAAATACCGGAGAAGTCCTGCACACACAAGGAATAAAATGCAAAGATGATCCAAAACGATCAAAAATGAATCATCGGTCCTGCACACTGAGATTCCGAGAAGAAGGATACCAACATAATATGGAATCAGCTTTGCCTGCCTTCCAAACAGCTTACCAAATGATAACTGCTCTCCGCCATTTAACGGCAGATTCTTCTCATGACGCATGATACTGAAGCTCATAAACAAAACGGTCATAACGGCCATGAATACAGCACAGATACTTGCGTAATTCCGATACATCAGCACACTATAGATCATAGCATACCCAAATGTAAAACCGCCAAAGATCTCAAAACGCTCCGGAGACACTCCCGGTCTTGATCTTCTCGGCTTATAATTGTAATTTGACTGCCATCCAAAATTTGGCGGCACATTATTATAATTTGGCTGTCCGCCAAAGTTTGGCGGCGTATTATTATAATTCTGTTGTTCTCCAAAGTTTGGCGGCACATTATTATAATTCTGTTGTTCTCCAAAGTTTGGCGGTACATTATTATAATTCTGTTGTTCTCCAAAGTTTGGCGGTACGTTATTATAATTTGGCTGTCCGCCAAAATTCGGCGGTGTATTATTTATATCCATATTAAGTAACCTCCCATTCCTTCCTGTAACGAAAAAATCCTACGTCCATAGTTTCATGTTCCCCATTTTTTGTCAAGTGAATATTTGTTAATATACTTATATAGCAAAAATGCCAACTCTCCTGATATCTTTGCAAAATAAAAACTTCCGGACAGAAACCTCTGTTTTCCAATACAAGGTCATATCCAGAAGTTTTTCCTTTACATTCTCTTACTGATATTTTAATTTTTCATCTTCAAACTCTTCCAACCGCTGTCTGTATGCTTCCATAATAACGGATTCATACGCAAGAACCGGTTCTTTTATACCAAGTAATTGCATCAGATACTTTACAAACAACGGATTCATAATAAGAAATGGTCCAACGGCATATGTCGCAAAAAAATTCTTTCGCTTCAAGCCCTCTTGTTGGATTCCCGGATGAAAACCATCCCCGCGGATCACATCATAGAAATAATCCTTTGAATTATCTCCATAAGAATGACTGAACTGCGCTTTAAAACCAACCAGCTTTATATCTTCATACTGTCCAAATACAAGAGAATGATATCTATGCATCATATCTCTCTTTGCATAGGTATTAAAAATACCAAGTCCTTCTATTCGACTTCCATCTTCATTCTCAATGTACTGTTCAACGATCTCGACTGCATTCCCGGTAAAGAGAAATACTGTTCCAGCCTCGATTTGCTCTTCCAGTTCTTTCTTATACGGTTTCAATGCCTGAATCGCCAATTCCTGCTGATTCTCTGTCATTGCTCCCATATATACAAGGTTTGCCCTGCCCTCTGTAAATGCCGGTTTATCATATAAGCCGGTATAAATAACTGTTGCCTCCGGCATACAGTCTTTTAAATAATTTACGTTCTGTAATTCACCGAAAAGATTGGCAAATTCTCCATATAGAACTTCTATTGTAATATCTGTTCCCATTTGTTATGCCTCTCTTTCCTTCAAATACTGTTTCAGATTATCCCGAAGTACAAGTGCTGTATCATTTTCATGAATATCATGAAGAATGTATACACTGTCTGTTCCATCCAGATTCAGGGATTTATATGCACCTGCTTCATCCGTTGTCTCTTTGATCTTTTCCTCCGGAACCCCGGCCATCATTAAACGGAGCTTATAATCTTTCGTCCGCAGACCACCTATTACGATGTTCGTAATATTCGGCTGATTTAAGAACTCAAAATCCGTATCAAAGATCCATGTCATATTTTCAGATGAATTTTTCCGGTCAAATATATCTTCCAGCAAAAGAATGACCTCTTTATTTCCCGGTTCCTTAGACACATAATCAAATACACAGGAACATGCAATTGGATTCTGTCCTTTTGCCATATTGGTCACTATCGTGATCCCATCCACTGTACTTCTGGAATATCTCGATTCCACAATATTAAGATTCTGGATCGCGTTCCGGATCTGCTCACCTGTCAAACCAAATTCACGAAGAGCGGTAACTGCAGTCAGCTCATTGTACAGATTAAATGTACTGTTGCTGATCATCGGATACTGTTCCCTGCTCTCATTATGTGTAACTGTTATTACTTTGTTCTCATAATCAACATCTGCCTTATAATCGCCTTCCGGTGACGTATATCCACAGAACTCACAGACAGCTTTTCCAATATGATGATACCGGACATAGTTATATTTTAATTTATGATGACACTTTGGACAGATCCGCATATCATTGATCAGATTAATACATTCCTCCCGGTCAGATGGAAGTCTGTTGATTGAAAAGTATGTTTTTTCATTTTCCGATCCAAGATTTGAACTAATCAGATCATCCGCATTTAAGATCAGATGTGATTCTTTTGGCATATTATTATTGATAAAGTTAAAAATAAACTCCGGGTTTGCATTTCTCTGAATGGAATCACGGAACAGGTTCGTACATACCGCATATGTTGGTTTTACGTATGGATAGATCAGCTTTGAACTTCTTTCATCGACTTCAAATACTGCATATTCTTTCTTTGCCTTTCCTGTCAGAGTACTTCCTGCGATCAATGAACTCGCTACTCCGGCATTCACATTAGAACCAGCACGGTTGTTCAAAACGTCATAGCCATTTGCCTCCAGAATATCTATGATCATATTACATACTGTTGTCTTGCCGTTGGTTCCTGTTACTGTTATGATCGTTTTCGGTTTATCTATACATCCCATGAAATCCGGACAAAGCTTGACTGCCAGCTTTCCCGGAAAATAACTTGCGTTCATCTTCAACATTCTCTGCATGGTTCTTGCCAGTTTGCCCATGAACAAAGCAAAAAAGAACCTTACATTCTTTTTATACATCTAGCTACCTCATTTCATATCTGTAAATTATCATTAGTATGTCCATTTAAGCCACATATAATATAACCACTTATTCAAAAATATGTCAATCAATTTGCCTTATTTATTCAGTTTATTTCGCCAACACCCTCTTTCACTTAAAAATGGCATCTGCCGGATCAGGCAGATGCCAACTTGTTTTTTTTAATATCGAGGGTTTCTTTTATTCTTCCTCATTCACCTGAGAAAGCTTGGCTGCCTGATCTGCTGCGATCAGACTGTCGATAATCTCATTCAGATCACCGTTTAAGATCTGTTCCAGCTTATACAAGGTGAGTTTGATTCTGTGATCGGTTACACGGCCTTCCGGGAAGTTATAAGTACGAATCTTCTCTGAACGATCTCCGGTTCCGATCTGGCTCTTACGGTCTGCAGCTTCTGCATCATGCTGTTTCTGAAGCTCCATATCATACAGCTTGGAACGGAGCAGCGCAAATGCCTTCGCCTTATTCTGAAGCTGGGACTTCTCGGTCTGGCTGTAAATTACTATACCGGTTGGTATATGTGTCAGACGAACGGCTGAATCTGTTGTATTGACACACTGACCACCGTTACCGGATGCTCGCATGACATCGATACGGATATCATTTTCATTGATCTCTACATCAACTTCCTCTGCTTCTGGCATAACTGCAACTGTTACAGTTGAGGTATGGATTCTTCCGCCAGACTCTGTCTTCGGGATTCTCTGTACACGGTGAACTCCACTCTCATATTTCATCTTGGAATATGCACCATCACCTGTGATCATGAATACCGCTTCCTTGAAACCACCGATTCCATTCTCATTCACGCTCATCAGTTCTACTTTCCATTTGAACTGATCAACGTATTTCTGATACATTCTGTAGATCTCATATGCAAATAATGCGGCTTCATCTCCGCCTGCACCTGCACGGATCTCGACGATAACATTCTTGGAATCGTTCGGATCTTTTGGAAGAAGCAGAATCTTTAATTCATTTTCCGTCTTTTCTACTGTTGCCTTTGCTTCATTTAATTCTTCCTTCGCCATTTCACGAAGCTCTTCATCATTTTCTTCTTCAAGCATAAGCAGACTGTCTTCGATCGTCTGTTTTGCATCTTTATATTCTTTGTACTTTTCTACGATAGGAGTCAGTTCACTCTGCTCCTTCATTAATTTGCGGAATTTGTTCTGATCAGATACGATATCCGGATCTGTCAACTGGTTATTTAATGTATCAAGTCTGTCTACTAAATCTTCTAATTTATCAAACATAATAATCCTCCTGCAGCACATGCTCATTTCCTGTTCATGTGTCTGTTAATATATCCAGCCTTTTTTCAGGCTTTTCTTCCAATTACAACCCTGTCATTTTCTGCGAGGTCTTTCACTACGCGTACATCTTCAAAATGCTTATCTACAAGGAGCTGCTGCACATCATGTGCCTGATGATTACCAATTTCAAATAAAATATATCCTTTTTCATTTAAATAACTCTCCGCATTTTCTATAATTGCTCTGTAAAACTTCAATCCGTCCGCATCGCCGTCCAATGCCAGCCTCGGCTCATAATCCCGAACCTCCGGCATCAATCCGTCAATCACTTTGCTCTCTATATATGGTGGGTTAGACAAGATCATATCATATCTTTTATCTATCTTATCAAATAAATCTGATTTTATAACAGTATAATCAGATACTTCTAATCGTTTCGCATTTTTTGTCGTAAGTGCGATCGCGGAATCTGAGATATCACACAGATCTATATGAATATTCTGATTCATAAGTGCTACCGACAATCCGATGCACCCGGAACCACAGCACATATCCAGCACAGACATCTTATCAGAATGTATGTCCTGAATCAAGCGGTTTGCCTGTTCCACCAGAACTTCTGTGTCAAATCTTGGAATCAGTACATCCGGTGCAGTCTCAAAATCATACCCCATAAAGCACTGTATGCCTGTTATATATTGTAACGGAATACGTTTTGACCTTTTATCGATCAACGCTTCATAGGAAGAACGAATCGTTTCGGTAACATCTTCCTGCCGGTTCATAATATATGCCATCTTATCCTGCTTTGATACAAAGAGCCATAATAACTCTGCATCGATATCTGCATCCGGCACATTATGTTCGTTCAGTTTTTCTTTTCCTGCTGTTACAAGCTGATACTGAGTCATACGTCTATTTCCTTTTACATTCACTGGCATCATTTCAATTTCTTAATCTTCGATCTCTCCACGCTTCATAGCGTCCTGATAAGCACGCCAGTCGATCACCGCTTCTACCGAACGAATTGCCACCTCACACATCTCAAGATCCGGTTCCTTCGTCGTAAGACGCTGTACCCACATACCGGGTACACTTAATATATTCGCAAGCTTTGAGTCACTTCTGCCTGCAAACATGATAAATTCATACGAGATTCCCGCAATAATCGGAACCAGAAGTACACGCGACAGCAATCGCAGCCACATAGACTTCACATTTATAAACATAAATACAATAATGCTTATGATCATAACGACTACCAAAAAACTGGTTCCACAGCGTTTATGGTATCTGGAATGTTTCTTTACATTTTCCGGAGTCAGCGGATCGCCTGCTTCAAAACAGTTGATCGTCTTATGCTCTGCACCATGATACATAAATACACGTTTGATATCCTTCATCAATGATATTAATACTACATATGCAAGAAAGATCACCAACCGAAGCACACCTTCCGCTACCGCTATCAATGCATTGCTTTTTGTCACATGCTCAAGTAGTCCTGCAATAAATGCCGGAAGCAGCATGAATAATGCGATCGCAATGGCAAGTGATACAATAACGGTTCCGATCATCATCAGATCATCTCCTGTACTGCTTTCTTTTTTATTGTTTTTACTGCCGTTCTCACCTGAACCGCTTCCATTATTACTTTCTGTATCTGACAACCTGAAATCATCTTTATTTTCACTCTTTCCAGTCGGTTCTTCCTCTTCATAAAAATCGGCTGAATATGTCAGCGTTTTAACTCCAATTACCAGCGACTCAAAGAAATTAACCACTCCACGAAGAATCGGCAATTTCAGGATTTTATATTTTTCACCTATCGGTGTATAGCTTTCTACTTTAACTTCAATTTCCTGATCCGGCTTTCTGACTGCTACTGCGTACTGATCCTCGTATTTCATCATTACGCCTTCGATCACCGCCTGACCACCTATTCTGGCTCTTTTCAAATTCTATACCTCGTAAAATTGTTTCCTAAAACAAAAATAGGCTGAGATTAAAAGCTTTAACCTCAACCTATCATCCTTTTTATTAGTTTGACTGTGAAACACCGTACTTACGGTTGAACATATCAATTCTACCACGAGCCTTAGCTGCCTTCTGCTGGCCTGTATAGAA
>OGYY01002886.1_pt1 | contig 11868 bp, 11 predicted proteins | sample 1576671 | NCBI WGS metagenome assembly OGYY01 (sample SAMEA3541593, study PRJEB24748) | human gut metagenome | biome: human gut; feature: human-associated habitat; material: faeces | place: China | collected 2012 | reverse complement strand
GATCTTGATTCATTTGGAATGAAAAGCGTAGATTCGCCATTTGAACTGAAAACAGATGCTGCCGCATCTGTAAACACCGTGCCGCAATAAAAGTCTTGGTAATAGGGAAAATCTGCATAGACTGCCATCCTTATACCTCGGTTCGCTTAACATAGACGGTTTTCGGCTTAGAGATACCAATCCCATAGACCTTTCGACCTTGTACCGCAGAAGATCCGATGTACTTGTTTGTCAGATTGTTGATGGCGACTGGAACAGACCATTCCTGCACCCGATGGCACCAGTTTGGGTGACCACAAATAAATTCTGTGGTGGTCTTCTTGCCGCCGACAATTGTAGTATCCTCGAACATCGTGTTGTTGGATTCAAAGACGTTATATCCTGCGATTCTGCCGACTACGCCAGACTGCACCAGTTCCTGGGATAAATCGCCCTGCCGGATGTAGTGGTCATCCGCCAGCAGGACTTCCATAAATTCCGGAGAAGCAATCAGCCAACGCCGTCCATCGTTCGGCACGCCCATTCGGGACTGTGTCCGTTTCGCAGCCAGAACTGCCTTATATGCGGTACTGTCGGTGCAGGCGGTTTTCGTTGTTGCAATGGTGATACCAGTTGTTTCTTCCAGTGCTCGGATAGATTTCGTATCCATAGACAGCCCCAGGGAGTAACCAGCACTGTCCAGCCGTTCCGCCTTGATGCCGTCCGGCACAGCAGCTGCTTCAAAACCGTCAATCATTTCATTAACCGCTTCATCATTGTCAATCGGCAGATTGAAATAGGTTGTAGAACCAGCAGAAATGTCTACACCATTCTGCCGGTCATACTTTTTCACTTCCACCTCAGTGTCCCGTACCGGCACCTTTACCATACCGGCTTTCGGGTCGCCTTCGTAGCGGTTGTTAAAAATGAGATTGTCCTTGGTGACGAGCGTCGCACGCAGCTTTTCGTCTACCAGCTTCGAGTATCGTTCCTGTAAAGCATGTGCCATAAGTAAATTCCTCCATTAGTTGTGTTTCAAATTTGGGTTCATAGCGTAAAAGGCAGACTCGACACCATCCATTGCCTGCGGTGTGCTGTGTGATGTCGGGGCAACCGCCGGATGATTTGGATTTAGCAAAAATGCATCCGGGCAGGTCTTTTTCAGTTCCTGCACCGCCTCTGTTCCGCCGATCAGCTCACCTTTGTCATCAAACTGCAGCTTTTTATCCAGCAACTGTCGTTTTAGATAGTCTGCATATACGGCATTGGTCATGCCCTGCTGCTGGACAAACTGATCCAGACGGGCACTGTATTCCTTCGCCTTGCGGTCAGCCTCTGCCTGCTCATACTTCTTTTGCCAGTCGGCAGCAGATTTCTGAATGCTTTCAATGTCCAGATCCTTGTAAGACTGGATGGTCTTGTTGGCTTCTGCCAGCTGTGTTTTGGTGGCTGCTGCAGCGTCCTGTTCTGCCTGGATGTCGGCAGTGTAAGTTTCGGTGATCTTCTGCACCGCACTTTCATCCGTCACACCAAGGCTTTCTAAAAACTTCTGGTCAATCATGTTCTTCCTCCTGTTCCTGCAATTCTTCCAGCGTGATCCAGCTTTCGCCCATGCTGTGAAGAAATGCGGTTACTTCTTCCTGCGTACCCGTGATTTCAATAGTCATATGCCTGCTCCTTTCTGATTTTGGGTATAAAAATAGCACCCTTTCGGATGCTCTATATGTTTGAATTGTGCTGGCGTGCAGCGGTTTCAATCTTTAGAAACAATTGTAAAAGGCTGAATCATTTCCGGTAAAAAGTTGATTTCGTAGTGATACGGGTCAACATGTGCTCCGCTAATGTCTTCAACTGTATAAATCGTCCATTCGTTCAGGTAAACATAGTTAACTTTGTATTCGTTTTGTCCGGTTTCCAGTGTGACAACAAGTTCATTATCATCATTATTGGAAATAGAAAAATAGCCGACCATCTCCAACACAGGTTTATCAGAACGGGCATTGATAACTGTCAGCCTTCGTTCTACATTAAAATAGTCCGCTTGCTTTTGTACATTGTATCTCGCACGAGTGGATTCTCTGCACCCTGTAAAGGCAACCGCACAGCAAGCAAGTCCAGCCAGAACCGCAATCCATTTCTTTTTCATCAAATTTCTTCCTTTCCAACGCTGTTTTAAAACCACTTAACTGATATTTAAGCATGAAAAAAGCACCTCTGTGAGATGCTTTAATCAATTACTTTAAAAATTTTCCTTTTTTCGATTCTCTCCATTTTTTAAAGCTTTCAACAGCTTCTGGAGGTGCTTTTTCGGTAAGCTCTATTTTTTCTGTTTTATCATTATAAAACCACCATTCTTTATTAGAATGCCAATACATACGTTCTCTATTTGCCGTCATACCTCTCACTTCCTTCTATAAATTTGATAAATTCATTTTCAAATGTGCTTGGTTTTCCACCGAAATAACTTGAAAAAACCTCAGAAATAATTTCTGTTCCGTCATCAAAAGCAGTAGCATATTCCGATAAATTTTCGCTTACATATATCAATATTTTTTCTTGGCTGAAATTAAGCAATACTTTTTTACAAACATCCATGATATTTATTTTATGCACATTTGCGTACATATGCCCCATCTCATGAAGCACAATAGAATGATAAGTTGTTTCTTTTACGAACCAGCCTTGATCCACAAGTTTCTGATATTCTTCAGCAAGTTTTTCTCGATTTCGAAAAGCATTAGCGTTCAGCTGAATCACATGGCTGTCATTTCCAGTCGATGTCATTGCGAAATCGTTTGCATCCATTCCATTGACCACTTTCAAAGTGAATGGTTTTTCTTTTGTCCCTCTTAATTCCGGGAATCTCTGCAAAAGAGAACCCGCATCATCCATAACTTCCTTCATCAAAGAAACATCAACATCAGTTTTAGCATATCCGGTTAAAACAATACCTTTTGATTCTGCATAATTTCTTAATTCTCGTTTTTGTTCAGAATTAAGATTTTCACCTTTTCGATTCCATTTAATTTTGCTATTATTTGCAGAATCTTTCCGTGCTTTTATTATACCATCCTTGTCGCCCGAAGTCAACCCATTTTTCTTCACAGCATGCACCGCTCTTTGTGCTTCTGACCGCCCAAACCCCAGCACTTGTTCCCGGAACCGGTCACGGTCTTGTCCGGTTTGCCTGCAAAAATCTTTTAGCTTTGCTTCATTGTTTTTCAGGTAACGTGCTGACCGGTCAAACTCTGCCTGTGCGGTCGCTCTGGTCGCTTCATCTGTGGCACTGTTCACGCCTTCCTGTGCAGTGATGCAACGCCGCTTCCAGGCTCGGACTCTTCGTTCCTGTGCTCGCTGCATCTGGCTGATTTCATATTCCGTGTACAATTTCCCGTTGTACGAAATACAAGGTTCATCCAGCTTTTTCAGTTCCTCCGGCGTGTAATTTGGTGTGCTTAATCCCGGATAATAAGCATGCCAGTTATGGCGGCAGTTCCAGCCTTTGAACCCTTCGCCGCTCCCGTAGCCAATGCCAGACAGTGACCAGACTTTCAGCCCGTCTATGGTCTTACCAACATCTTTGCCCGTCAGACTGACAAGCTGCCCCTGCCATTTTGCGTGGTCAGGTCTTGCACCGCTGTGGGCGGTGATTTCCATGAGATAGCAGCCTGCATCTTCCGCCTGCCGCAGGGAAACCGCTGCCGCCGTCTGACTAACACCTGTCAGCACGCACCGCCGGACAGCAACATCCATGCGGTCGGTGTGTCCAGTCGGGTAAGAAACGGTTGCCCCTGTATCCGCTAAGGCTCGCAGAGCGTTCATGATTGCTTCCTGATAACTGAACGCCCCGGAGGATACCTGCATATATATCCGGTCACAGGTCTGAATAAATACGGTCTGTGCCTGCGTTGCAGTTGTGCTGACCAGATTCTGCATCGTGCCAAGTGTCTTTTTGTATCCGGCTTCTAATACCTGTCGGGTGCTGCTGTCCTGCCGGATGTCAATGGGTAACGCTCCGGCAGCTTCGTGCAGGCTGTTGTCAATGGCAACTGTCTGCACACCGGCATCTTCAAACAACGCTTTGACCTGTGCTGTGCATGCATCTGTGCGGTCGGCAATCAGCTGCACAATGTCATCATACAATAAGCCGGCAGCCTGTAAGACTTCCAGCTGATGTTTGGACGCTTCTGAAACATACCCCATTTTCAGGATTCTGCGAATGACCGCCGACAAAATATCATCCTCTAACTGCTGATATAGAGCAATGATGCGGTCAGCAGATGGTTCGTATTGCTGCCGCATTAAAATGCACCGCCGTCAAATAAACCGCCTGCATCCTGCTGTTCGGGCAGCAGATTTCGGGCTTCTTCCTCCGTACATTGAAAATGATACTCTTTGGACAGTTCCGCCGGAAGCGTCTTGTCAAATTTGCCGTAGAACTCCTTGATGCCGTCAATTTCCGACTCCCACAGGCTGTTATCCACTTCGAGGATGGATTTCAGCGTCTCGCGGTCGAAATCGTTCAGGCCCTCAAGGTTGATATCCTCAGCCTTCGGCACATAACCGATGGCCGTCTCCGTTGCGTCGGCTTTGCCTTCGCAGCGGTCGATGATCCAGTTGAGCACCCGCATGTTGTCACCGAAGCCCGGCCACACGAAGTTGCCCTCGTCGTCGGTGCGGAACCAGTTGACGTTGAAGATCTTCGGGGCCTTGTCGCCCAGCTTCTCGCCCATCTCGATCCAGTGAGCCCAGTAATCGCCCATGTTGTAGCCGCAGAACGGCAGCATAGCCATGGGATCGCGGCGGACGACGCCTACCGCGCCGGTCGCGGCCGCGGTGGTTTCCGACGCCATGATGGAGCCAACGAACACGCCATGGTTCCAGTCGCGCGACTGGTAAACCAGCGGAGCGGTTTTCGCGCGGCGGCCGCCGAACACGATCGCGGAGATCGGCACGCCTTCGCCGGAGTCAAACTCAGGCGATACGCAGGGGCAGTTTTTCGCCGGGGCGGTAAACCGGGAGTTGGGATGCGCGCCTTTGGAGCCGTCGGTGCAGTCCCATTTCTCGCCCTTCCAGTTCAGCGCGTTCTTGGGCGGGTTTTTGTCGAGGCCTTCCCACCACACGGTGTTGTCATCCAGGTTGTGCACCACATTGGTGAAGATGGTGCCCTGCCGGGTGGACGCCAGCGCGTTGGGGTTGGATTTTTCGTTGGTGCCGGGAGCCACGCCGAAGAAGCCGTTCTCCGGGTTGACCGCCCACAGGCGGCCGTCGGGGCCAATCCGCATCCAGGCGATATCGTCGCCCACACACCAGACCTTATAGCCCTTTTTATTAAAGATTTCCGGCGGGATCAGCATGGCCAGGTTGGTCTTGCCGCAGGCAGACGGGAACGCCGCCGCGATGTATTTAACCTCGCCCTGCGGATTTTCCAGGCCCAGGATCAGCATATGCTCGGCCATCCAGCCCTCTTTATGGCCCAGGTTGGAGGCGATGCGCAGCGCAAAGCATTTTTTGCCCAGCAGCACGTTTCCGCCGTAACCGGAGTTGACCGAAATGATGGTGTTATCCTGCGGGAAATGGCAGATATAGCGTTTTTCCTCGTCAATTTCACATTTGCAGTGCAGGCCGCGCACCCAATCGTCGCTGTCGCCCAGCGCGTCGAGAACCGACTGGCCCACGCGGGTCATGATGGCCATGTTCAGCACGACGTAGATGGAGTCGGTCAGCTCGATGCCGTATTTGGCAAAGGGCGAACCCACCGGGCCCATGGAGTAGGGGATCACATACATGGTGCGGCCCTTATAGCTGCCGCGGGCAATATCATACAGCATTTTGTAGGCTTCGTCCGGGGCCATCCAGTGGTTGGTGGGGCCGGCGTCTTCCTCTTTTTCCGAGCAGATAAAGGTGCGGTGCTCCACGCGCGCCACGTCGTTGACAGCGGTGCGGTGCAGGTAGCAGCCCGGCAGTTTTTCCTGATTCAATTTAATGATTTCGCCGGTGGAGCAGGCCTCAGCACGCAGGGCCTCCAGCTGTTCTTCGGATCCATCAATCCAGACGACGTTATCCGGCTGGACCAGTGCTTTTTTCTCTTCGATCCAGGACAGGACCGATTTGTTGTTGGTCATATATAGTATCCCCTTTCCCGAAATTTCGTGAACGCTTCCTATTATAGAGGGTTAAAAAGAGAATGGCAATAGCTGAAATGTAAATAAATTGATAATTTTTTGACAAATATTGATAAACCTGCATATTTTAACAACAAATCCTGCAAAATCGGTTTGAATAAGGGGAATTTCAGGCCTCAATCGGCATAGTCGCGCAGGCGTTGAGATCCCATCCGGCGGTATGTCCCGCTCTCCACTCGTAATATGCCTGCGCGCCCACCATGGCGGCGTTGTCCCCGCAAAGGGACAGCGGCGGGGCGTACAGGGCAAGGCCGCGCTCCCGGCAGGCCGCCTCCATACGGCGACGCAGCTCCCGGTTTGCGGACACCCCGCCGGCCAACACCAAACGGGACGCGCCGGTATCCGCCGCGGCCCGCAGGGTGTGATCGCAGAGGATTTCCACCACCGTGCGGCGAAAAGACGCGGCCAGGTCGGGAATGGGAAGCGTCTCCCCCTTTTGATCAGCTTGGTGAAGCCGGTTGATTACCGCCGTTTTCAGCCCCGAAAAGCTGAAATCGTAGGCGCTTCCCTCCACCCGGGGATGGGGAAAGGTGAATGTGGACGGGTCGCCGGTTTCCGCGATCTCGTCCATATGTACTCCGCCGGGATAGGGCATCCCCATGGTGCGGGCCGCCTTGTCGAAGCATTCCCCCGCCGCGTCGTCACGGGTGCGGCCCAACACCCGGAAGCGGGTGTAATCCTCCGCCATCACGAGATGGGTGTGCCCTCCCGACACCACCAGACAGAGAAAAGGCGGTTCAAGGTCCGGATGCGCCAGGTAGTTCGCCGCGATATGCGACCGCAGATGGTGTACCGGAATCAGCGGTTTTCCAGAGGACATGGCCAGACCCTTGGCAAAATTCACCCCTACCAGCAGCGCCCCGATCAGCCCCGGCGCGTGGGTGACGGCAATAGCGTCCATATCACCAAGCGTGGCATCCGCCTGTTCCAGCGCCTGCCGTACCACACGGGAAACCGCCTCTACATGGCGGCGGCCGGCTATTTCGGGAACCACGCCGCCGTACTGCTTATGTTCCTCCACCTGCGACGCGATTACATTTGACAGCGCCCGCCGACCGTCTTTCACCACGGCGGCGGCGGTTTCGTCGCAGGAAGATTCAATGGCCAAAATGTTCATAGCGCAGTTTCCCCTTTAATAATAATAAGAATAGATGGCGGCATCCTCTGTCGGGTCACGGTAGAACCCGGGACGGACGCCATCCTTGCGAAAGCCTTTTTTCTCATACAGCGCCACTGCCGCCCGATTGGAGAGGCGCACCTCCAATGTCAGACGGGAGAGGCCGCGAACTTGGCCTTCAGAAATCAGCGCCTCCAATAGCGCACTGGCAACACCGGACCGGCGGCAGACGGGATCGACCGCCACATTGGCGAGGAACCCTTCCTCCCCGCCGATATGCATGCCGGCGTATCCCACCGGCTTTCCATCCTTCTCCGCCACCAGAAAGCAGGCGGCTGGATTGTCGGTTTCCTCACGCAGTCCCTCCTGCGACCAGGGATGGGCAAAACAGGCGGCCTCGATCCCGGCCAGTGCTGGGGCGTCCCCCGCCCTCATAGCACGGACTGTACAGCCGGGCTCCTCTGCCGCCATGGGCAGCTTGTCAAGCAGTTCCGCCGCCGCTTTTTGCAGCGCGTCCCGCGTCTGCCGGTACTCGTCCTCATCCCCGCCAAAAGGATCGGGAATGGGGGGCACGGGTACGATGATCTTTTCCGCCGGTATCCCGATTCCGGTTAAAAACTGCCGGTGGGACGGCGTCATGACACCGATCACGTCGGCTTCCTCCAGCAGTTCCGCGGTTACCTGCCGGGAACGGTGGCCGGAGAGATCCTCGCCCCATTCGGCCATCACCGCCGCCGCTTCCGCCGTTGCGGGCGAACCGTTGGCGGCCAGTCCGGCGCTTTCCACCCGGATATCCCCGCGTCCCCGCTCCCGGAGAAGCCGTTTAAACAGCGCGGCCGCCATGGGGCTGCGGCAGGTATTGCCGGTGCAGACGAATAAAACAGTCATAACGCATCATCCTTTATACTGAGACTTGCAGAGCCTGTGAAAACATGCCATAATAAAAACCATTGACAAAAAAGGAGGCATTGCGATGCCGGAGGTTTTTGCATCCCGTGACAGCCGATACCGTTCACCCACCGGCGCGGTCACCGAAGGTACGTCCGTGTTTTTCCGCATTTGCCTGCCCCGGGATTGGCATTGCTCCGGGGCGGCGCTGCGCATTTGCGCGGATCAGGGGCCGGAAGAGGAATACGGCCTGTTCTGGGCCGGTATGGAGGGAGAAGACCGCGAGTGGTGGGACTGCCATTATACCCCCGCGCAGGCGACCCTTTACTGGTATGATTTTGCCCTCCAGCTGCCGGGGCATGTGCGCTATCTCACACGGCTGGCTGGCGGTGTGGCCGGCGTGGCCGAAGTCCCCGGCGCGCGCTGGCAGCTTACGAGCTATCAGTCGGACCTGTCCACGCCCGACTGGTTGGCGGGCGGAGTGATGTATCAGGTGTTCCCCGACCGGTTCGCCGCCTCCGGATCTCCCAAAGAAGGGGTGCCGCAGGACCGTGTCCTGCGGCAGGATTGGGGCGGCCAACCGCATTGGCGGCCCGATGAAGCCGGACAGGTGCGGAACAATGATTATTTCGGCGGCGACCTCAGGGGCATTGAGCAGCGGCTCGACCGGCTGGCCGATCTGGGCGTCACCTGCCTGTATCTGAATCCCATTTTCGAGGCCCATTCCAACCACCGGTACGATACGGCGGATTACGAAGTCATCGACCCGCTTTTGGGAAACGAGGAAGATTTCCGCTCCCTCTGCCGCACAGCGGCCACGCTGGGAATCCGTGTTATTTTGGACGGCGTATTCAGCCACACCGGCGCGGACAGCCGGTATTTTAACCGTACCGGCCGCTACGGCGAGCGTGAGGGCGCCTACCGTTCCTTGGAATCCCCCTATTATCCCTGGTATCATTTCCAGAACTGGCCGGACCAATACACCGGCTGGTGGGGATTCATCACCCTTCCGGAGGTGAACGAGTGCCATCCGGCGTTCAGGGAGTATATTCTTGGTGAAGGAGGGATCGTCCGGCGCTGGCTGGCGGCCGGCGCCTCCGGCTGGCGGCTGGACGTGGCCGACGAACTGCCGGATGATTTTCTTGATGAGTTGAGGCGAGCCGCCAAGGCCGAAAAGCCCGACGCGCTGGTGCTGGGCGAGGTCTGGGAGGACGCCAGCCGCAAGGAAAGCTATGGACACCGCCGCCGCTATCTGCTGGGAGACCAGCTCGACAGCGTGATGAACTATCCCTTCCGGGATGCCATCCTGTCCTTTCTGCGCGGCGGGGACAGCATCGATTTCATCCATGCCGTGGGCGATATTGTGGAGCATTATCCCCCTCCCGTGCTGCGGCTGATGATGAACCATATCGGTACCCACGACACCGAACGAGCGCTGACCATGCTGGCCGGAGAGCCGACAAACGGCCGCGGCCGCGCCTGGCAGGCGGAACAGACGCTATCCGGCGAACAGCGGCAGCGGGGGCTACGGCTGCTGAAGCTGGCCGCCACCCTGCAATATTGTTTGCCCGGCGTACCCTGTATTTATTATGGGGACGAAGCAGGGATGGCCGGCTACCGCGATCCCTTTAACCGGGGCTGCTACCCGTGGGGCGGCGAGAACCCGGAGTTGCTTTTATGGTACCGCAAGCTCGGACAGATACGCCATGTCAGCACCGCCCTCAAAGAGGGAACGTTCGAGCCGGTGGCGTCCGGCCGAGAGGTGGTCTGTTTTGTCCGTTCGCAGGGGGCGCAGGCGCTGCTGTGCGCCGTCAACGCCGGCGGGGCGGAGCGGACGGTGAAACTGCCGGCCGAATGGCGGGGCCGCACCATCAATCTGGGGGACGGCTGGACCGACCCCGACTGGCTGCATCTTCCCCCGCTGAGCTGTGCGATTATGATACGGGAATCCATTTAAATTAGACCCATCACAGGGGACGGCGGATCGCCGTCTCCTTTTGCATTAACCCTTTTTAACCGGAAACCGGCACTCGGTACACTCCCCGTCGTGCAGAGAAACGATTCCTCCGCATGCCGGGCAGGTATACGTCAGTTTCTGCGCGGCCATGAACGCCGCCAGCCCTTCTTCTTTGACGATACGGCTATTTTCCATAAGACTTACGCCATAGCGGGACGTATAGCTTTTCTCAAGATTTTTTATCTGTTTACAGGGATAATCCCCGCACTGATAACAATAATCATAGGGTTTTTCGGCAAGGCAATCTTTTATTTGGCACCGACGGCAATGCCGTGGTTTTAGTCCCCCGCTGCTATGGCAGCCCTCACAGGCCTTTTGACAGCGGCAATGCTGATAGCATACCATACAGTTCATGCCGCAGGGCGCCAGCATCACGGGGTCTATGGTTGATGGCGGCATTTTCATAGAAAGACTCCTTTGCCTTCAAAATCCCCGTATTTTCTCCGCTTCCACGCTGTTATCTTATTTTCCTACGCAAAACCGGGCAAACACCTCGTCCACCACCGTATCCGTAACCCGTTCGCCGGTCAGCTCGAGCAGCGCGGCCATGGCCGCGTCCACACTCACCGAAACCGCGTCGGGCGTCATGCCGTTCTCCACGGCATTAAGCGCTTCGCCGAGACCATCCTGGCAGCGGCGCAGCGCGTCCCGCTGGCGTTCGGTGGTCAGGATAGGCTGGGTTTCGTCCAGCCCCGCTACGCCGGTCAGCTCCCGGACTGCGGCGGTCAGTTCATCGAGACCCTTTCCCTCCTGTGCGGACAGCACCACGGTATAGGGGCACAGCGCCCGCACCTCATCCGGTGTCATTTTCAGCGGCAGGTCGGCTTTGTTGATAATGGCAATGGCCGGCGCGTCCCGCAGGTTTTCCAGCAGCTCCCGGTCTTCCTGCGACAGCGGCGCCGAACCGTCCAGCACGATAAGCGCCAGCGCCGCCGCCCGCAGGCGGGAGCGGGCGCGCTCCACGCCAATGGCCTCCACCGTGTCCTCCGAGGCCCGCAGACCCGCGGTATCAGACAGCCGCAGGGTGACGTCCCCCAGCCGTACGGTCTCCTCCACCACGTCACGGGTGGTGCCGGGAATGGCGGTAACGATGCTGCGCTCCCAGCCGGCCAACTGGTTCATCAAAGTGGATTTCCCCACGTTGGGTCGTCCCACAATGACGGTATCCACCCCTTCCCGCAGCACGCGGCCGGCGTCAAAGGTGGCGAGCAGCGCCTCCACTTCGTCCCGCGCTGCAAGCAGCACCTCCCGCATGGCCGACGGCTCGAGATCGGGAATGTCGTCGTCGGGATAATCCACATAGGCCGCGAACTGGGCCGCCATAGCCGCCAGCCGCAGCCGCACCTGTTCCATGCGGCGGAACAGGCGTCCTTCCCGTGCCGCCAACGCGGCTTTGGCCGCCAGCCGGCCGCTGGCGGCAATGCTATCCATCACCGATTCGGCCGCCGTCAAATCCATTTTGCCGTTCAGGAAGGCGCGCCGGGTAAATTCTCCCGGCCCGGCGGGCGACGCACCGGCCGCCAGCAGCGCCCGCAGCGTCCGCTGGAGCAGGTACAGCCCCCCGTGGCAGGAAAACTCCACCACATCCTCACCGGTATAGCTGTGGGGCGCGCGGAAAACAAGCGCCACCGCGTCATCGATGTCGCCGTCTTCGTCATAGACGTATCCATACAGTGCGGTAT
>OGYY01002882.1_pt1 | contig 11876 bp, 8 predicted proteins | sample 1576671 | NCBI WGS metagenome assembly OGYY01 (sample SAMEA3541593, study PRJEB24748) | human gut metagenome | biome: human gut; feature: human-associated habitat; material: faeces | place: China | collected 2012 | reverse complement strand
CCCCGCCCGGGACCGGGCGGGAACCCACCTCGCAGGGTCCCCCCTGCGCCGGTCCCAACGGGAACCTGCCGATCAGGGAGCCCCCCTCACTTCTCCTCCGTGACCACCACGTTCACGGTGCCCGTGATCTCATACCCCAGCTTGCACTTGAGCTGGTAGGTCCCAAAGCTCTTAATGGGCTCGTCCTGGACGATCTTGCTCTTGGCGATGTTCAGGCCAAACTGGGCCTGGAGGGCCTCGGAGATCTCCTTGCTGGTGACGGCGCCAAAGAGGCGGCCGCCAGCGCCGGCCTTGGCGGGGATCTTCACCATCAGCTCCTTCAGCTTCTCGGCGGTGGCCTGGGCCTCGGCCTTCTCGGCCTCCATCTGGGCCTTCTTGGCCTTGTCCTGCATGATCATCTTGTTCATATTGTCCGCGTTGGCGGGGACGGCCAGCTTCTTGGGCAGCAGGAAGTTGCGGGCATAGCCGTCGGATACGTTCACCAGCTGGCCCCGCTTACCCTGGCCCTTCACGTCTTGCTGTAAAATCACTTTCATGGGGATACCTCCAATTATAATATCGTTCTTTTGGCAGCAGCGCGGATGCGCTCTGCGGTGTTATGCGTCGCTTCCATCGTCGAAGTAGGCGTCGATGGCACCCTTCAGCAGCGGGAGCACCTCCTCCGGGGTCTTGCCGGGGAACTGGGCCCCGGCGGTGGCGGCGTTGCCCCCGCCTCCCAGGGTCTCACAGATCACCTGGACGTTGACATTGCCGCTGGACCGGGCGGAGAGGTAGGCCTGCCCCGCCTCCGGGAAGAGGACGAAGGAGGCCTCAATGCCGGCGATGTTCAGCATCTCATCGGCCGCCTGGCCGGCAATGGCCCGGCCCACCAGCCGGTCGGTGAGGGTGATGGCCATGGTTCCATGATAGGGCTGGGCCCCCTGAATGATCTGGAACTTGGTCACCGTATCCCGCAGATTGTGCTGGAAGCACTTGTTGACCTGGGAGATGTCCGCCCCGGCCTTGCGCAGGAAGGCGGCGGTCTCAAAGGTGCGGCTGCCGGTGCGCATGGTAAAGCCCTTGGTGTCCAGCACGATGCCCGCCAGGATGGACTCCGCCTCCACCCGTTTCAGGTCGCCGGAATCCAGGATGTACTGGACCAGCTCCGCCACCAGCTCGCTGGCGGAGGAGGCGTAGGGGTCGTGGAAACTGAGGGCCGGTTTCTCGATGTAGGAGGCCGCCCGCCGGTGGTGGTCGATGACCACGATCCGCGCCCCGGAGGTCAGCAGGTCGGGGGCCTGGGTCTGCTCCGGGCGGTTGGTGTCCACCACCACCACCACCGTGTTGGGCCCTGCCAACCGGAGGGCCTCCTCCGCGGGGACAAACAGCCCCCGGTACTCCGGCAGGGCCATCAGCTGGCGGACCTGCTCCTCCGCCGGGTAGGGGGAGGGGGCCCGAACGGCCCGGATGGGCACGCCCTTCTTCCGGGCGATGGCGCACACCCCGGCCACTGCCCCCACCACGTCCAGGTCGGGGTAGGCGTGGCCCATGACGATGACCTGGTCGGTGCTGGCCAGCAGCTCGGACAGGGCGGAGGCCACCACCCGGCTCTTCACCTTGGTGCGGCGCTCCACCTCTTTGGACCGGCCGCCGAAGAAGAAGAATTCCGGGCCGTCCTTCACCACGGCCTGGTCTCCCCCCCGGCTGAGGGCCATGTCCAGGGCCAGAGAGGCAAAGGAGTGCAGCTCCCGCGGGGTTTGCCCCTGGCAGCCAAAGCCCATGGAGAGGGTGGCCGCCACGCCGTTGGGGCTCTGCACCTGGCGGATCTCATCCAGGATGGGGAACTTTTTCCGGTAGGAGTCCCGGAAGGGGCCAGTCTCCCAAATCAAGAGGTAGTGGTCCCGCTCATACCGCAGCAGGATGGCCCCGGAGGGCTCCAGCCACTGCACCAGGCGGTGGTTGATCTCCGTGCGGATGGCCGAGCGCTCCCCCTCTTCCAGGCCCCGGATCAGGTCCTCGTAGTTGTCCACCTGCAAAATGCCCACCACCGGGCGGGTGGTGTGGAACCGGTCGGCGATGCCGGCATACTCCGTCACATCCACCCAGTAGGTGGTGGCCAGGAACGCATCCTCGTCCCCAGTGCACACCAGGTTTCCGTAGACCAGATACTGTTTCTCCCCCACCGGAATGGGCTCGGGGGCCAGATGGTCCCCATCCAGCAGCCACTGGGACTGGAAGGAGGGCACCAGGGCGGAGAGTTTGGTCTCAAAGAGATGGTCCGGGTCCCCGGTCAGGTGGAGGAAGCGCTCGTTGCTCCAGATGATGTCGTCGGTGTCCGGGCGGAAAATCACAATGGGCAGGGGGGAGGTGATCATGGTCCGCCGGGAGGCGGCATCCACCCCGCTGGTCATGTGGTCCAGGTAGACCATGACCTCCTTCTTCCGCCGGGTGATGCCCGTCTGGAAGTAGAGGTAGAGGATCAGCACCAGCACCAATTCTGCCAGGCACAGCCAGCGGTTGTAGCAGGCCGTGAGCCCGGCAAACAGCAGGCTGGCCACAAAGAAAAGGCGGAAGCCTGTCTCTGTCATTTTGGAGAGCGCTTTTTGAAACGACTGCTGACGCATAGCAACACCACCTGTACCCGCTGCCCCAAGTGCAACGAGGGCAAGAATACCATAGTAATGATACATTATACCATAGCCCATCCAAAAAATCCAGAGGAGAAACCCCTTACGCCCCCAAATCGAGCACCGACTTGGGGGCGTTTTTTCCGGAATGGGGCTGTTATTTTTTTCGCCGCCGGTACCACACACTGGTAAACACAATCCCCAAAAACAGGATCTGCCCGCACAGGTACAGCCACAGCAGCAGAATGATCAGAGACACCAACGACCCATACACCAGCGACAGCCGGGTGGACAGGCCAATGAACCAGGAGAACACCGCCGAAGACACCACCAGCGCCAGGGCGGAGACCAAGCTGCTCACCAGCATGGGCAGCCGAGGGGTGCCGAAGGGGGCCGCCAAGTTCAGCACCCCCATCAAAAACAGGAAGAAGATGCAGAACAGCAGCACATACCGGGTCCAGGACCACAGGTCCGCCGCCGGGGACAGGAAGGGCAGGCGCTGGGCCACCGCCGCCAGGGTTCGCTGGCCGGTGACCACCACCATCACCGACAGGTTCACCGTCACCAGCAGCGCCAGGGGAAAGAGGATGCTGGACACCAGCCCCCGCAGCATGGACTGGGAGACCTCGTCGTACATATCCACAATCACCTGGGTCACCGTGCGGAAGGCCGCCGCGGCAGAGAACCACCCCGCCGCCAGCCCCGCAAAGAACAGACCAATGGACTGGTGGGAGGAGATGTAGACCAGGTAACTCTCCACCACATCCAAGGCCGCCTCCGGGAACACCGTCTGGAGCTGGTCGATGAGGCTCACCACATCGATGTTCACCAGGCCTAACAGGTAGGAGACGCAGATGAGCACCGGGAACACCGTCAGCAGCACGAAGTAGGCCAAACTGGCCGCCGCCTGGGGCACCCGGCGGCTGAAGTAGAGGAGCAAAGCCTCCCGCAGGAAGAGCACCGGCGAGGAAGACCAGAGCTTTTTCATGGGGGCGCCTCCTTTCCGTAGGTTCTGAATCCGCCCTTGGGCGCATAGGGTAAGGGCATACGGGAGTGTGATGCCAATGAAAACACGAAAGGCCAGGGGACAGGTCCGCCGCTTTTTCCGGCGGGGCATCGCCTGCCTGCTGGCCCTGACCGGGGTCGCCATGGCAGCGGTCAACGCCGGGGTCCCTCTGGACTGGCTGGGAAACCTGGCCGCCATCCCCACCGCCTCGGCGGCCCAGGAAACCCCAAGTCCGGACGAGCCCGTCCCCCTCCTCCAGCGGCTGCTGTTGGGGGACTCCGCCCTGCTGGCCCAGTGGGCCTCAGGGGCCGGGGACACCGCCCCCCAGGCCCATCCTGAGGAAGGGGAGGCCGAAGCCGAACTCCAGCAGGTCTCCCCCGACCAGATCCAGGAGAAAACCATCTCCGGCGGCGGCACGGGGTATGTGAACGCCCAGGGGATTTCCCTCTTCAACCGGACCAGCAAAACCGTGGACCTGGAGGCGGTGGCCCAGAGCGGGTCCTCCCTCACCTTCCAGCCCGCCGAGGCAGGGCCCCAGGTGCTCATCGTCCACACCCACGCCACCGAGGCCTACGCCCAAGACAGCCAGAACCCCTACGCCGAGACGGGGGTGGCCCGCACCACAGACACCAACTATAATATCATACGGGTGGGGGATGAGATCGCTCGAATTTTCCAGGAGATGGGCATTGCCGTCATCCACGACAAAACCCTCCACGACTCCCCCTCCTACAACGACGCCTACGACAACGCCCGGACGGGGATCGAGGGCTACCTGGAACAGTACCCCACCATCCAAATGGTCCTGGACATCCACCGGGACGCCCTGGTGGACAGCGACGGCACCGTCTACAAACCCGTCCTGCAAATCGACGGGGTGAAAACCGCCCAGGTCATGCTCCTGGTGGGCACCGACGATGCCGGGGCCACCTTCCCAGACTGGACGGAGCACCTGGCCCTGGCCATGGAGATCCAGCAGGAGATGAACTCCCTCTGGCCCGGCCTGGCCCGGCCCATCACCCTGCGCACCGCCCGGTTCAACCAGCAGCTCACCAAGGGCTCCCTGCTGGTGGAGGTGGGCAGCCACGGCAACACCCTGGAGGAGGCCCTGGCCGGGGCCCGGCTCTTCGCCCGGTCGGCGGCCAAAGTGCTGCTGGCCCGGGTGGGGGCATAACCCCTTCCGGCGGACGGCCCCGGTGCCGCCGCCCCCTCTGCGCTCCCAAGGCAAACGCCTTGGGAGCGTTTCGCTTTCCCCGCCCGCCAGCAGGCAGCGGGCCGATAACAAAACCCCCTCCCCTGGTTTGGAAACCCAGAGAAGGGGGCTCGGGGGAAGGGATCTTCCTCCGTCATGTTCTTTCCCGCATACCGCCCTCCGTAAGGGCGGTGCTGCCTGGCAGGGCGGATGTCTCCGCGCCCCAAGGCCGTTGGCCGTTCCCAACGGGCGCCGGCCCTGGGGATGGTCACCCCGCCTCGGGGGCGGCCGGTTCTCCCTCCCCTTCAGGGGGCGTGCCTTCGTCTGCCGGGTTGTCTGCGGGCTCCTCCGGCTGGGCAGGTTCCTCCGGTAGGGCAGGCGTCTCCGGGGTCTCTGGGGTGGCGGGGACCTCAGGCTCCGCAGGCTCCTCCGCCGGCGTCTCTTCCTCCGGTTCCTCCTCGTCTACCGGGGTGCGGGCGGGGGCATTGTTCTCCCCCGGGAGGTAGAAGAGGGGATCGATGGGCTCGTTCTCATAGCGGACCTCGAAGTGGCAATGGGGGCCGGTGGACCGCCCGGTGGACCCCACTGCGGCCACAGGGGTTCCCTGGGTCACCTCGTCCCCCACCTCCACCAAGATCTTGGAGCAGTGGGCGTAGTAGGTCACAAAGCCGTTTTCGTGGGTGATGACCACCAGGTTGCCATAGGTCCCCCGCTCTCCGGCGAAGGTGACGGTGCCGTCGGCGGCGGCGTTGATGGCGGTTCCCTCCGGGGCGGCGATGTCCAGCCCCCGGTGGAAGTTGGTCTCCCCAAAAATGTAGCGGTACCCGAACTCCGAGGTGATGGTCCCCTGGACCGGCCAGAGGAAGAGGCAGCCTTCCGGCAGTTCCGGCATGGCCTTGGTGCCTGTGCCCACGATGAGGGGGGTGGCCTCGGTGACGGTGACGGCGTTGAGGTCGTTGCTGGCCACAGGGATGCCGCACCGCTTCACCACCCGGGACAGGACGTTGGCCTGCCCGGCCTGGCCCTCCTGGATCACCCGCTGCTGGCCCAGGAACATGGTGTCATCGTCCTGGGTCTCCAAGGCGGGGGCAATCTCCCGGGTCACGGTGGCCTCCTCCACGGTGGAGACCACCAGCAGCGGGCAGTTCTGTTCAATGGTGATGGTGGTGCCCGCCTCCAGGGGCGTGCGCACCTGGTCCCCCAGCAGGTCTGCCAAATCGATGGTGGCGTTTTCCGCCTCCTCCGCCGTTTTGGCTGCCTGATTGGCGGCCTCTCCCTCTGCCGGGTCCTCGGCAGCGGGGGCCTGGGCCTCCTCCTCGGATTCCTCCTCCAGGGGGCTGGAGGCCAAGGTGACCTCCGTGGTCAAGGTGAGGTCGGGGTTCAGGGCCCGGAACCGCTCCTCGGTCATGGAGAAGAGGGCGGTCACCGATTCCAAGGTGTCCCCCTCCTGGACGGTGTAGTCAAAGGTCCGGGGGGAGGCGGCCAGCATGGTCTGGGCCATCTCCTCAGCGGTGGACTCCTCCTGCCCGGCGGGGAGGTACTCGTAACGGATGTCTACCTGGCTCTCAATGTACAAAGACCGGGTCTCGTCGGTGGTGTAGTGCTCCTTCACCAGGTTCAGGGCCTGGGTGATGACATCGGCATCCCCGTTGACCCCTACGGTGGTGCCGTCCACCGTCAGGGTGTAAACGTGGTCCAGCTGGGGGATGCTCTCCAGGATGGAACCGGTGACGCCGGACAGGCTCTCAATCTGGTCCTTGGGGGCCAGGGCCGTGGTCAAGGTGAGGTCCTGGTTCAGGGAGACCGGCGCCTCTAAAATCTGGGAGGCCCGGTCCTCCGCCTGGGCCACCGCCTGGTCATAGGTGCCCGGGTCCTGGAAAAAGGCCAGGGTCTGGCCCTGGGCCTCCACCTGGTAGCACAGGGTGCAGGAGGCCGCGGTAATGGCGCCGGCCAGCACCACGCCGCTCAGGCACAGGAAGGGCAGGGAGGTGCGCAGGGGGTGGGCCGCATGGGCGGCCTCCCGCTGTTCCCGGCGCCGCTGGGCCTTTCGCCGCCGGCGGTACCTGGTTTGTTCGGAAAAGAATCGCTTGTGCACGGGGATCTCGACTCCTTTGACAACGAAAACTGACAGTTTATAACAACGTACAAACGGGAACCCTCCCCACCCCGGCCATTAGCCCTCCAAGGCGATCATGGCGGCGTGGTTGCCCCGCTGGTCCCCCATCTTTCGGTGGGACCAGTAGAGCTCCGGGTGGCAGGCGGTACACAGGGGCAGGGTGTCGATGTGTTCCTCGGCCAGCCCCGCCTGGCGCAGTTCCCAGGCGATGATGCCCTTGAGGTCCACAGTGAACTTGCCCGCCGCCTGTTCCAGGGGGTGGCAGAAGGGCCGGACCGCCGGCCCCAGCCGGTCCTCCAACGCGGTGGGGACATCGTCATGGGTCTCAAAGCAGCAGGGGCCAATCCCTGGGCCGATGGCGGCCAGAACGTCCTCCGGGCGGGTGCCGTAGAGGGCGGTCATCTTCGCCACTGCCTTGGGGGCAATGCCCAAGCTGGTCCCCCGCCAGCCGGAGTGAACGGCGGCGATGGCCTTCCCCACCGGGTCGTAGAGGAGAACGGGGATGCAGTCGGCGTAGTAGATGGTGAGGGCCAGGCCAGGCGTATTGGTGACCAGCCCATCCACCCGGTAGTCGATGGGGTCCAGCAGGTCGGGGAGGACGTCGGCGGCAGTGGCCACCCGGATCCCGTCCCCGTGGACCTGGTGGGTCATCACCAGGCGGGTTTCGTCCACGCCGATGGCGGCGCAGAAGCGGTGGTAGTTCTCCCGGACCGCCGCCCGCTCGTCCGGGCGGGTGATGCCCAGGTTCAGCTGGGCATAAGGGCCGGTACTCACGCCCCCCAGCCGGGTGGCGAAACCGTGGGCCACCCCGCCGGCGGCGGTGAAGGCGTCTGCCGTGTGGAAGGTGACGCCGTGGTGGGTCTGCTGGGTAAATGACATAGGGGCAAACCTTTCTCCCCCACAAGGGGGCGTCAAAGACCCCAGGGCCTTACTGGGCGGCCTTGTCCTTCAGGTAGCAGCACTTCTTGTATTTCTTGCCGCTGCCGCAGGGGCAGGGGTCGTTGGGGCCGATCTTAATGGTCTTGCGGACGGGGGCCTTCTTCTGGGGCTCCTCGCTGCCGCCGGACTCGCCGGTGACCTTGGCCACCCGCTCCCGGCGGACCTCGTTGGTCTGGACCCGGGCCACCACGATGCGGCGGATGGTCTCCTCCTGGATGGCCTGGACCATGGCCTCGAACATCTCGAAGCCTTCCTTCTTATAGGCGTCCACGGGGTTGGTCTGGGCGTAGGCCCGCAGCTGGATGCCCTTCTTCAACTCCTCCATGGCGTCGATGTGGTCCATCCAGTATTCGTCCACCACCCGGAGCATCATCACCCGCTCCAGCTCCCGCATAAGCTCCTCGCCCAGGGACGCCTCCTTGGCGTTATAGACGGCCAGGGCAGTGTCACTCAGTTCGGTGATCAGCGCGTCGGTGCTCTTGGCGGCCAGCTCCTCATCGGTGTACTGGAACTGCTCCGGGGGGAAGAAGAGACCCCGGAAGGGCTCGGTGGCCAGCTGCCAGCTCTCGGCGGTGAGGTGCTTGTGCTCTCCCTGGTGGCCTCGGACGGACTCCTCGATCCACCGGTGGAGCATGTTGCGGATGTGGGAACCCATGTTCTCCCCATCCAGCACCTGGCGGCGCTGCTTGTAGATGATTTCCCGCTGGACGTTCATCACGTCGTCGTACTCCAGGGTGTTCTTCCGGGCCTGGAAGTTCTTGGACTCCACCTTCTTCTGGGCGTTCTCAATGGCCCCGGAGAGGACCTTGGCGTCGATGGGGGTGTCGTCGTCGATCTTCAGGGTCTCCATCATTTTCTGCATCCGCTCGGTGCCGAACAGGCGCATGATGTCGTCCTCCAGGCAGAGGAAGAAGCGGCTCTCGCCGGGGTCGCCTTGACGGCCGGCACGGCCGCGGAGCTGGTTGTCGATGCGGCGGGACTCGTGGCGCTCGGTGCCCAGGATGAACAGGCCGCCGGCCTGGCGGACCTTCTCCGCCTCAGGGGCCAGGGCCTCCTTATGCTTGGCCTCGGCCTCGGAGAACATCTTCCGGGCGGCCAGGATCTCCTCGTTGTCGGTCTCGGCAAAGCCGGTGGCCTCGGCGATCATCTCGTCGGACAGGCCGGCCTTCCGCAGGTCGTTCTTGGCCAAAAACTCCGCGTTGCCCCCCAGCATAATGTCGGTGCCACGGCCGGCCATGTTGGTGGCCACGGTGACGGCGCCGAACTTGCCGGCCTGGGCCACGATCTCGGCTTCCTTCTCGTGGTTTTTGGCGTTGAGGACGTTGTGGCGAATGCCCTGCTTGGTGAGCAGCTTGGAGAGCAGCTCCGACTTTTCGATGGAGGTGGTGCCCGCCAGCACAGGCTGGCCCTTCTCGTGGCACTCCACGATCTGCCGGACGATGGCGTGGTACTTGCCGGTGGTGTTCTTGAACACCACGTCGGGGTGGTCCTGGCGGATCAGGGGCTTGTTGGTGGGGACCTCCACAATGTCCAGCTTATAGGTGGCGTTGAACTCCTCCTCCTCGGTGAGGGCGGTACCGGTCATACCGGAGAGCTTCTTGTACAGGCGGAAGTAGTTCTGGAAGGTGATGGTGGCCAGGGTCTTGGACTCCCGGGCCACGGTGACCTTTTCCTTGGCCTCGATGGCCTGGTGCAGGCCGTCGTTGTACCGCCGGCCATACATGAGACGGCCGGTGAACTCATCCACGATGATGACCTCGCCGTCCTTGACCACATAGTCAATGTCCCGCTTCATGAGGCCCCGGGCCCGGATGGCCTGGTTGATGTGGTGGGAGAGGGTGGAGTTCTCCGGGTCGGCCAGGTTCTCCACGTTGAAGGCCTTCTCCGCCTTGGCGATGCCCCGGGCGGTGAGGGTGACGGCCCGGGCCTTCTCGTTGACCACGTAGTCGGCGTCGATGTCCTCCTCTTCCTGCTCCTTGTCGTCCACGGTGGCCTTCACCAGGGGTTTGAGCCCAGCGGCGAAGTTGTCAGCCAGGGTGTACAGCTGGGTGGACTGCTCCCCCATGCCGGAGATGATCAGGGGGGTGCGGGCCTCGTCGATGAGGATGGAGTCCACCTCGTCCACGATGGCGAAGGCGTGGCCCCGCTGCATGAGTTCGGCCTTGTAGATGGCCATGTTGTCCCGCAGGTAGTCAAAGCCGAACTCGTTGTTGGTGCCGTAGGTGATGTCGGCGTTGTAGGCGGCCTTTTTCCCGGCGGGGTCCACCCCGTGGATCACCAGGCCCACGGTGAGGCCCAGGAAGCGGTAGACCTTGCCCATCCAGTCGCTGTCGCGCTTGGCCAGGTAGTCGTTGACGGTGATGATGTGCACCCCTTCCCCGGACAAGGCGTTGAGGTAGGCGGGGAGGGTGGCCACCAAGGTCTTGCCTTCGCCGGTCTTCATCTCGGCGATGCGGCCCTGGTGGAGGATGATGCCGCCCATGAGCTGCACCCGGTAGGGCCGCAGGCCCAGGACCCGGTCGGCAGCCTCCCGGCAGGTGGCAAAAGCCTCGGGGAGCAGGTCGTCCAGGGACTCGCCGTTCTTATAGCGCTCCTGGAACTCCGGCGTCTTGGCCTGGAGCTGGGCGTCGGTGAGGCCCTTGTACTCCTCTTCCAAGGCTTCGATCTTCTTGACGATGGGCTCAAGGCGTTTGATTTCCTTGGCCATGTTGGTGCCAAACAGTTTGGTTAAAAAACCCATGATGGTGAAGTTCCTTTCCAAAAGCGGGGGGACCCCGCTGTGTTTCCAAAGTAAAACAATGGGCACAGTGACCCATGATTCTGGTATTATATCACATCTGTCGCCGCAAAAAAAGGCAAAACTGTGAACAAGTGAAAAGAAATTTGACCCCTTTCGCCCCGATTTTCTGCCCTTCCCCCCTGGGTTTCCACAAAAAAAGGAACGCGCCCAGCACGTTCCTTTCCACCGCCCCGTTCCGGGCGGTCATCTGGTATGGTAGGGGGAGGCAGCTCACCCCTTTACAGTTTCACCCGGACCTCCCCGGAGGCCAGGGCCCGCTCCCTCCCGTCGGCCTCTCGGACTTGGAGGGAGAAGTCCGGGTTCAGGTCCAGGGCCAGCGCCGTCCGGGTCTGGCCCCGTTCCAGGACGGTGACCTCCCGGCCCAGCACCAGGGACCGGTCCCGGTAGGCCTGGAAAAAGGGCTTCTCCTCTAAATGGGGGTAGAAGGCGAAGAATTGGTTCAGGATCTCCCCCGCCAGCTGGCTGCGGCTCTCCAGCCCCTGGGGGCGGGCGGTGTACACCGCCCCGGCCTGGGGCAGGTCCGCCGGGAACCCCCCGGCCGGGGGGAAGAGGTTCACCCCCATGCCCACAATGGCATACTGCAGCCCCCCGGACTCCAGATCCAGGGCGGCCTCGGTGAGGATGCCGCACACCTTCTTTCCCCGGCAGAACACATCGTTGACCCATTTGATAGCGGTTTTCGAGCCCGTCAATTCCTCGATGGCCAAAGCGCAGGCAACCGCTCCCATGGTGGTGAGCATCTGCGCGTTGTCCGCCTCCAGCGAGGGCCGCAGCACCACGCTGAGGTACAGGCCCGTTCCCGCTGGCGAAAAGAACGGTCGGTCATGGCGCCCCCGACCCGCCGTCTGCTCGTTGGCGATGACGACCGTACCCTCCGCAGCGCCGTTGTGGGCCAATCGACGAGCCTCGCTGTTGGTGGATTTTACCCGGGGAATCACCGTAACCTTGAGCGGGGCGTTCTTCGGCAAGCGCCGGGTCACATCCTCCGCCAAGACGGCAGACCCGCTGCGCACCAATTGGTAGCCCCGGTTGGTGACGGCACGGATATCGTATCCTTGGCTTCGAAGCGCCTGAGCAGCCTTCCATACGGCATTGCGGCTGATAGAGAGCTCGTTGGCCAGCACTTCGCCAGAGACGAAGGACCCCGGCTGCTCCTCGAGCATCTGCAGCAGCATGTCTTTTGTCGTGTTTCCAGCCATGAATCGGCCCTCCCCAAG
>OGYY01002881.1_pt1 | contig 11878 bp, 10 predicted proteins | sample 1576671 | NCBI WGS metagenome assembly OGYY01 (sample SAMEA3541593, study PRJEB24748) | human gut metagenome | biome: human gut; feature: human-associated habitat; material: faeces | place: China | collected 2012 | reverse complement strand
GCGCTCCCGCAGCCAGACCCGCGCCGGAAGCCCGTCCGCGCCGCGTTCCACCTCGCTGACCACGCCGGGCACAGACGCGCCGTCGATGAGCTCCTCCAGCAGCGTGCTCTTGCCCGCGCCCTTAGCGCCGGTAATAAGCAGGCTTTTCCGGCCGGAACGTTGAAAAGTGCGTATTGTATAGGCTTTCAGCCATTTGGGTGCAGCTTGTCTTGTAGGCCTCATAGCGCATCAGCAGCTCCTTTGCCCCCGGCGTGAGCATGCTTCCCCCGCCGCCTCTTCCGCCGATTTTGCGCTGGGTGAGCGGAAACGCAAACGCATCCTCCGCACGCTTGAGGATGCCGAACGCCTTGGTATAGGCCATGCCCATCCGCTTGGCCGAGGCGCGCAGGCTCCCCAGCTCGTCAATGCCTTTCAGCAGCTGATAGGGGCCCTCCCCGAAGAACTTCTCCCCCTCGTCGTCACAAAAATAGATTCCGAATTTCAGCTTCATTCCGCGTCTCCTCTTGTCATCAGAAAGGTTCCCCCGTGGCGCAGCACATCGACCGGGCCGTAAATCTTTCCCAGCGCCTCCCTGAGGCGCTCCGTGTCCGCGTCCACCATGCCAACGTCGTCCAGCAGCCGTCCGTCTCCCAGCAGGAGCAGGCGGTCGGCATAACGCAGGGCGATGTTCGCATCATGGCTGCACAGCAGCACGCCCGCTTCCTCCCGCCGCGCATACGCCTTCAGCCAACGGAGCAGGCCGTAGCGCCGGGGATAGTCCAGCGCGCTATCCGGCTCGTCCAGCAGCAGAAGCGGCGGCTGGCGCACAAGCGTGCGCGCAATCAGGACCAGCTGCCGCTGGCCCTCGCTGAGCGACAAATACTCCGCCTGCGCCCACGAGGCGTCTCCCAGCTCCGCCAGCAGCGCCAGCGCGCGCTGCCTGTGCTGCGCGCCCGGCCGCTGGAATGTGCCGAGTTCGGGATTGCAGCCCATGAGCACCACGTCCAGCGCGCTCAACGCCAGCTCGCACGCGCTGCGCTGCGCCAGGTAGCCGATCAGCCGCGCACGGCGGCGGGCCGGCATGTCCCACAGGTCCGCTTCCAATAACATACACCCTCCGGACGCATCCGTCAAGCCGCACAGCGCCCGCAAAAGCGTAGATTTTCCGGACCCGTTTGCGCCCAGCAGGACGCACATCTCGCCCCGTTCGACCGCGAAGGATACGTCCTTGAGCACCTGCCGCCGCCCGTACCCGGCGCACAGTGTTTCTACCCGCAGCAGTTCACGCATCCCGCTCCCCCCTTCGGAACATCAGATGCAGCAGAAAGGGCGCGCCCAGCAGCGAGGTCACGATGCTCACGGGCACCTCGCTCGAACCAACGCTGCGCGCCAATACGTCCGCCGCCAGCAGCAGCACGGCCCCCGCCAGACCCGCAAGCACCGTGGTGGAGAAGCGGCTGCTGCGCGTAAGCAGCCTGGTGATATGCGGCGCAAGCAGGCCGATGAAGGTGATCAGGCCAGTGGCGCTGACCACCGCGCCGGTGATCAGCGTGGCCAGCAGCAGCACGGCGCAGCGCATTGCGCCCGCCGGTACGCCGAGCATGCGCGCCTCCTCCTCTCCCAACCCCAGAAGCAAAATCTGCCGGTTGAGCAGAAACAGACACACAAGCCCCACGGTCACCAGCGGTAGCACGCCGGCCAGCTTCGGGAGCGTCACATCGGCAAAGCTGCCCATCGTCCAAAATTCGATGGCGGCAAGCTGCTTTTCCGGGTCAGCCGTCAGTTTCATCAGCATCAGCAGCGACTGGGTGAGCGCGTTGACGGCAATGCCCGCCAGCACAATGCCCGCCACGCCCCTCTGCCGTGCGAACCTCGCCAGCGCCAGCACCGCAGCGACCGCCGCCATGCCGCCCCCAAACGCAAGCAGGGCCGTAAGCGTCACGCCGCCGCCAAAGAGCAGAATGGCTGCCGCCGCGCCTGCCGACGCGCCGGACGATACGCCGATGATATCCGGCGAGGCCAGCGGATTTTGAAATACGGTCTGATAGACGCCCAGTGCAAAGCCTGCCGTCAGCGCCATCACGGTGCGCGGCAGACGCAGGGTGAGAAACACGCGGCGGTCCATGCCGTCCACGGCCAGCTGCGTCCAGTCGATGGGATAGCGCCCCACCGCCAGAGAAGCGGCAAAGGCAGCCCCCGTCACAACGAGGGCCGCCGCAAAGTACAGGACAAGCGTTTTTCGAGCTTTCATGGCAATTTTATTTCGTCAGAAGGGCGGGGTCGATCTCCACGCCGTAAAACGACGAATAGAAGGCCGCCGCATCCGCGCAGAAGGTTTCGAAGGAATACAGGTCCTCGTGCAGCACCGCCGCCATCCAGCGGCTCCCCAGCATGGCGCTGGGAACGGGCGAATCCCACGCCTCAAAGGAGGAGGGCATCTCATAGACGGCACCGTTTTTCACGGCGTCCAGACCCGCGAGCTGCGCGTCGTTCATCAGGTCGTCCTTTGTATAGGAGGCTTCCGGCACGATGACGATCGCATCGGGATTCCATGCCAGCAGCTGCTCATAGGAGATTTCCGCCCAGTAGGTATCCTCGATTTCCGCCGCGGCGTTCACGCCGCCGCCCAGTTCAATCAGCGTATTCTGATACATCTTCGCACCCGCCGTACTCAGGTAGCTGCTGTTTCCCGCAAGGTAGACCACAGGGCGCTCCATGCCGTCCAGAAGCGCCGTCAGCTCCGTCTCGGTCCGGGCGTTGTAGTCCAGCAGCGCGGCGGCGGCTTCGCCCGTACCGGTTGCGGCGCCCAGCATGTTGATCGTTTCCGCCAGCAGCGCCAGATCCTCCGGATTGGCCAGCAGCACGGGGATCTCCAACGCCTCCAGCGCGGGAACCGTATCCTTGAGCTTCAGGGGTAGGATCACCAGATCCGGGTCCAGCGCCGCGCAGCCCTCCAAATCAAACTCCTTGGCCGTGCCCACGCTGGGCAGCTGCAACAGCTCCGGCGCGGCAAGGGCGTAGATGGGGCGGCTGTCCGCCTTCGCCTCAATGCCCACCAGCCGGTCCTCCAGTCCCAGCGCAATCAGCATGGACGTGGTGATATAGTATCCGCTCACGAGGGTTTCCGGCTCCGCGTCAAGGGTGACCTCGCGCCCGGCGGCGTCCGTAACCGTCACGGGAAACGCCGGGGCGCTCTCCGCCAGCGCTCCGACCGCGGAAAACGCCAGCAGCAGGCTTAAGGCAAGGGCTGTCCATCTCTTGTACATGGGATATCCTCCTTATAAATCGTTATATATTTTAAAGTATAACGATGGTAGCACATTTTGCCTATTTCGTCAAGCTATGCTGTGCATCGAAGCCAACATGCGCAGAAAGACGTCATTTTGTAAAAATACATGTCCACGCGGCTGCAAATGCGAGCAATATAGCGTCCCATCCGTTTCTATACCGGGCTTTTCGCCCTGACGCGCTCGGCTAAAAAGAAGAACCGCATTTTTTCAAACAGGGTTGACAAACGAGATCAAAAGTAATATTATTTAGTTACGCAATTTATTTACTTAATCATTCTCCAACCCTTGGAGGCTCCACAATGAAGCTACTAACCAATCCCCTTCTCCCAGGCTTCTATCCCGACCCATCGGTCTGCCGCAAAGGCGAGGATTATTATCTGGTCACTTCCTCCTTTGAGTATTTCCCTGGCATTCCGATCTTTCATTCCCGCGATTTTGTACACTGGCATCAGATCGGACATTGCCTCACACGTCCCGGTCAACTGAACCTGGACCACATCAAGCCCTCCAAGGGCATTTATGCTTCCACCATCCGTTACCGCGAGCAGGACGGGCTGTTCTATGTTTCTTCTACTTTGGTGCAGGACCCGCCGTATTACGGCAACGTCAACTTCTTCGTTACGGCGAAAGACCCGGCGGGACCGTGGTCTGACCCCGTCGTCATTCAGGGGGCGGAAAGCATCGATCCCACGCTGTTTTTCGACGCAGGTCGCACGTATTATCTGGGCAATCTGCGCCCCTACCCACAGGAGCTCGCCCGCGAGGAGCGCTCCATCTGGCTTCAGGAATTGGATTTGGAAAGCGGACGGCTGATCGGCGAGCGGTGGATACTCCGCACAGACGGCGCGGTTCACGACGCAGTGGCGCCAGAAGGGCCTCATCTGTACAAAATCGGCGGCTGGTACTATCTGATGATCGCCGAAGGCGGCACCGATCACAACCATAGCGTCACCATTTTCCGCAGCCGGAAGATTGAGGGTCCCTACGAGATCAATCCGCGCAATCCCGTCCTCACCCACCGCAACCTGCGCAGAGATGCCCCCATCAACAGCACCGGCCACGCCGACCTGATTCAGCTTGCCAACGGCGAATGGTGGGCGGTGCTCCTGGCCTCGCGGCCGGATGGCGGCGATTATCGCAACCTTGGTCGGGAAACCTTCGCAGTTCCCGTCATATGGGAAGAGGAATGGCCCGTTTTCAGCCCGGATACCGGTCATGTGGAATTTACGTATCCGGCTCCCGCGTTGCCCGTTTGCCGCTGGGAGGAAGCGCCGGCCTGCGACCCGTTTGAAAGCGATACGCTGGATTGGCGATGGAATCTTTTGCGCACGCCCCGCCGGGAAGTCTACAGCCTCACGCAGCGCCCGGGCTGGCTACGGCTGTTCCTTTCCCCGCACCGCCTGACGGAGTTGGAAAACCCGGCCTTTGTCGGACGGCGGCAACAGCACCTGTGCTTTGCCGTCCGGCTGATGATGGTATTTTCGCCCGCCGAAGGCGAGGCGGCAGGCGTGGCGATGCTGATGAACCACGAATACCATCTCGCCCTGTTGCGCGAGCGTGAGAACGGAATAGGCTATGTGTCGTTGTATCGCTGCTTTGCGGGCAAATTCGAGCGTCTGGCGCGCGTTCCCTGCGAGTCAACAAGCCTGTGGCTTCGTGTCACAGCATACGAACAGGATTACAGCTTCTATATTGCTACCGTACCGGAGCAATGGCAGCCCGTCTGTGAGCATGTATGCGGCACCCTGCTGAGCAAGGAAGTGGCCGGCGGCTTCACCGGCGCGTATATCGGCTTATATGCCACCTCGAATCATCAGCCTACGGAAAATTACGCCGATTTTGACTGGTTTGAATATCAGCCGCTGATGCCCTGAAACCTAGGCGCAAGTCACGCGTCATTTCGTGCGCCAAGTTATGAAATATTGATGCGTAACTTTATTTTGATTGCATTGCCGCGCCTTCCGGCGCAGCTTGCACAAATAGAACCATCATTAGGAGGGAAAACGCAATGAAAAAGACCCTGGCTATCATCCTGACGCTCATGCTGACCCTGGCTTCGGCTTCGTTCAGCCTGGCCGAGACCGAAACGGTCGAGCCCACGCCGCTCACCTGGTGGTGCATCTCCTCGCAGGCCGATTTCTACAATACCCGCGCCGCCGCCTGGAATGAACAGAACCCCGACCGCCCCATCGCGCTGGAAACCGTCGATATGGCTGGCTCCGACCGTCAGACCAAGCTGCTGGTGGCGCTACAGACCGGCGAGGGCGCCCCTGACTACTGCGACGTCAACGTCACTGCCTTTGGTACTTTCTTCGACTACGAAGAGATTCCCTTCCTGACGCTGACCGATCTGATCGCCGATGAGCGCGATGTGTATGTCCAGGCCAAGCTGGATATCTATTCCACCGACGGCGAACTCTACGGCGCTCCCTCCCAGCTGGGTGGCACGGTGGTGTATTACAACACCGAGATCATGGAGGCTGCCGGCGTGGACATCGACAGCATCGTAACCTGGGATGATTATGTAGCCGCCGGCAAGCAGGTGGTGGAAAAGACCGGCAAGCCCATGACCGTGATCGAGACCACCGACATGGCGCCCTTCCAGGCCATGGTGCTGCAGAAGGGCTCCGACTTCCTGGATGCGGACGGCAATGTGATTCTGGACTGCGAAACCAACATCGAGCTGCTGGAATACCTCAAGTCCTGGATGGATGACGGCATCGCCATCGCCATGCCCGGCGGCGGCAACGCCTCCGAAATCTTCTATGAGTTCTTCAACAACAGCGGCGCCGCGTCCGTGATCCTGCCCATGTGGTACATGAGCCGCCTCACCGAATACATGCCTGACCTTTCCGGCAAGATCGCCGTGCGCCCCATGCCCGTGTGGGACCCGGATGACGCCGAAGCGTATACCACCGCCTGCACCGGCGGCAACGGCGCCGTGATTACCAACCAGTGCGAATCCCCCGAACTGGCCAAGGATTTCCTGTATTTCTGCAAAATGAGCTATGACGCGCAGGTGCTGTGCTACGAGATGCTGGGCTATGCTCCCTACCGTACCGACGCCTGGGAAGACCCCGCGCTGCAAATTGAGCTGCCTTACTTCTCCAACGAGAACGTGTTTGGCATCGTCTCCGAGAGTCTGAAGAACGCCAATGCGATTCACAACTCCGCTCTTGTTCCGGAAGCGTTCAACGCCGTGTCCTCCAACGTGATGTACAACGTGTTTGAAACCAAGACGCAGACGCCTGCCGAAGCGCTCACCGAAGCCGCCGAAGCCCTGCGCAACTACTGATCCCTTTCTATTTGCCGTGCCTCCGGTCTCGGAAGGACCGGAGGCACGGTCTCTTAACGCTTACCCGCTCGCAGGGTACAAGGATAGGAGCGTTGCGCAGTGAATAACGCCATGGCAAAGCATAAGTCGCCCAAAGGCAGGCTGGCTTCCCTGCCCTACAACTGGCATGTTGCCCCATATCTTTTTCTGATTCCGTTCATCCTGTCTTTTTTGATTTTTAATGTCTACCCGATTTTCAGCTCCTTTGTCATGAGCCTGCAAAAGATCCGCGGCTTCGGCTCGGCCACCTGGGTCGGGCTTGACAACTACCGGAAGCTGTTCAACAGCGCGTTCTACGCTTCGCTGGAAACCACCACGCTGGTGACTGTCTGCAACTGCGTCGTGCTGATTGTCCTCCCCATGCTGCTCGCTCTCTTGCTCAACAATCTGCACCTGCGCGGGCGAAACGGATTCCGGGCAACTTTTTTTATCCCCGCCCTCGCCTCGACTATCGTGGCCGGCATCGTTTTCCGCATGATGTTTGCCGACACGGAAACCGGAGCCGTCAACTCCATCTTCATCGCGCTGGGACTGCCCCAACAGCGCTTCATGCTGCAATATGGCTGGAGCATCTTCCTTATGGTTTTCCTCACCGCCTGGAAGAGCGCCGGTATGTATATGATCTATTTTCTCTCCGGCTTGCAGGCCATTCCTTCCGAGGTCTATGAATCCGCCGAGATCGACGGCGCAACCGGCTTTCAGCGCCTCACGCGCATCACCCTTCCCCTGCTTAAGCCAACGATGATCTATGTGCTTACCATGCTGATCGTAGAGGGATACCGCACCTTCGGCGAAAGCTATGTGTTCTGGAAGGAATCCACCCCCGGCAACCTGGGCCTGACCATCGTGCGCTATCTCTATCAGCAGGCTTTCACATCGGGCAACCTGGGCTTTGGGTCGGCCATTGGCTTTGCGCTTCTGTTTATCGTGCTGATCATCAATCTGGTGCAGATGAAGCTGATGGGGCTGTTTGAGAAGGAGTGAGAAGATGCTTACGCCTGTGCTTCGCAAAAGGCTGCTGACCACCGCCAACTACGCGGTGCTGATTCTGATGGCGCTCGTAGCGCTATTTCCGATCTACTTTATGGTCATCGCCTCATTCAAGAACACGGAGGACCTGTTCCGCAACGGCATCCGGATGGTCTTTGAATTTGACAATCTGACGGTGGCCAACTACGAATACACCCTTACCACCAAGGACGGTATCTACCTGCAATGGTACTGGAACAGCATTGTCGTGCTGGTAGCCAGCACGGTATGCTCGCTTGGCCTGTCCTCCATCTGCGGCTACGCCATCGGGGCCTATGACTTCAAGGGAAAGAACGTTCTGTTTGTCCTCACGATGATCGTCATGATGATCCCCATCGAGATTCTGTTGATTCCCCTGTACAAGATGATCATCAACATGCAGCTGATCGACACCAAAACAGGGTCCATCCTGCCCTTCGTGGTACAGCCCACAGCCATGTTCTTCTTCCAGCAATACGTGCGGGGCATCGACCGGGGCTATATGGAAGCGGCCCGCGTGGATGGATGCACGGAGTTTGGCATCTTTGCCCGCATCATGGTGCCGATGATGAAGCCTGCTTTCGGGGCCATGATCATCCTGCTGGCGCTGCGCAACTGGAACGCCTTTTTGTGGCCGATGATCGTTTTCGCAAGCGAATCGTCCTATACGCTGCCCGTGGGGCTGGCGTCGCTGATCAGTTCCTACGGTAACAACTACGATATGCTCATTCCCGGCGCGGTGCTTGCCTTCGTCCCGCTGGTCATCATCTTTTTGATGAATCAGAACCAGTTTGTGGAGGGCCTTACGGCCGGCGGCATCAAGGGGTAAGGAAGGAAAAAACGATGCGTTTCCTCACAGAAGGCCATGTACTTGTGGCCGGATCTCTGGTTTTGGATATTCTGCCCAGGTTTGCTTCCGGCGACGGAGACGCCGTTGCGCGCGACCTGCTGGCTCAGGGGCGGCTCACGGAAAGCAGCGAATTTGTCATCTATCTGGGCGGGGCTGTCGGAAACACCGGGTTGGCGCTCAAGCGTCTGGGGCAGCCCGTCCGGCTGGTAAGCAAGGTGGGCGACGACCGGGTAGGCGCTATTGTGCAAAGCCTGCTGGCCGATGAAAAGGTCGATAGCTCGCTCACGGTGGTTCCCGGCATGCGGTCCACGGCCAGCATCGCGCTGGCTGTTCCCGGCCGCGATAAAAGCACCATTCACCTGCGTGGAGCAGCTCAAAGCTTCTGCGCGGAGGATTTCACCGCGGAGCTCTTTCGCGGCGCCGGCCTGTTCCATTTCGGCTATCCGCCCACCATGCCCGGTCTCTACCGGCAGGACGGCGAGGGCTTTGTCCAGATGCTCCAGCGCGCCAAGGCGGCAGGCGTCGTCACCTCGGTGGATACCTGCCTGCCCGATCTCAAGGCGGAACCCGGGCAAGTGGACTGGCAGCCCATTTTGAAACGTGCGCTGCCCTATGTCGATCTTTTTCTGCCCAGCCTGGAAGAGGCGCTGTACATGACCGGCCGCGAGGCGTACATCCGCAGGATACAGGCCTGTGGAGCGGCGGACCTGCTGCCCGGCGTTACGGAAGCGGAAATCCGTACATTGGCCGACGTCATGCTGGGATATGGCGCGAGGATTGTGCTGCTCAAATGCGGCAGCCGGGGACTGTACCTGCGCACGGCCGGCCGTGACGCACTCGCTTCCATCCTGCCGCCGGACATGGCGGACGCATGGGCCGAACGCGAGCTGTGGGAGATGCCCTGCCGGGTGGACGAGGTGCGCTCCACCACAGGAGCCGGGGATACCGCGGTTGCCGGCTTCCTTTGCGCCCTGCGCAAGGGGCTTTTGCCGGGGGACGCGCTCAAGCTGGCCGCGTGCACAGCGGCGCGGTGCGTTGCCTCCTACGATACGGTGAGCCGGATTTCCGACGCGGAAGAAATGCTGTTGGGGCTTGCCTCCCCCCGGTAACCATCCAAAAACAACGAGGAGAGTGGTACACGATGTACGTTTCCATGAAACCGATTTTGCAGCATGCCCATGAGCACGGATATGCTGTCCCGGCCATTAACTGCATCAACATGGAAATGGCCCGCGGCGCCGTCACGGCGGCGCAGGAAGCCCGGGCGGCCATCATCATCAACCTGGGTGTGGGACAGATGGGCAATCATGCTCATTCGGAGGAGATGGTCCCGATGATCAAGGAGTTGGCGGCACGCGCGACCGTTCCCGTGGCTCTGAATCTCGACCACGGCGGCAGGCTGGAGGATATTGCACGCTGCCTGAACCTGGGTTTCTCCAGCGTGATGATTGACGCCTCATCGTTTGACTTTGAAGAAAACATCCGTCGGACGGCCGTTGTGAGCGCCATGGCGCACGCCATGAACGTCTGCGTGGAGGGCGAGCTGGGGCATGTGGGACAGGCGAACGCGCGCGACGATGAGGACGCAGATCTCTATACCAATCCTGGGCAGGCGCGCGAATTTGTCAGGCGCACAGGGGTAGACGCGCTGGCCGTAGCCATTGGAACAGCGCATGGAAACTATCTGCACCACAAGGTTCCGCAGTTGGATTTCGACCGGCTTTCCGAGCTAAAATCGCTGCTGGACATGCCGTTGGTGCTGCACGGCGGCAGCGGCTCGGGCGACGAAAACCTGCGCAGAGCCGTGGCCTGCGGCATCAATAAGGTCAACATCTGCACGGACGCGTTTCAGATCTGCAAAACTGCCTTCCTGGAGGTACAGGCCCAGCAGCCGGAAATGGATTACATGCATCTTTGCATGGCCGTTGAACAGCGGATGAAGGCCTTCACGCGCCATCATCTGGACGTGCTGGGCGCATCGGGACGGTATGTCTATGGCGAAAGTGTCACGGATTCGCATGAATGAGCCGGATGCCGCTTTCTTCCTTGACTTTTCGGCAAATGACAGCGTATAATTTAATTGCTTAGCGCAGTGCGGCATAGACTAATCCGTTGGCACAGCATGTCGTGGCGGCGGGAGAAAAAAATGGGGTATTTCCTCCATGGAAATGGTCGGAAAAATCAGAAGCAAGGGTGTGGTGAAAGAGGCGTCCTCCGCCATGCCCTCGGATTTGAAGTACGAAAACCGCTGGCAGGTTTTGCGTGTCTTTCGTGACGGCGGAGAATACACAGCCAACGATGTAGCGGCAAAAACGGGCATCAGCCGCCAGACGACGATGAAAGCCATCCGCTTTTTCTGCAACCGCGGCCTTTTGCGTTCCAGCGGCAAGGGTGATTCTACCGATATCGGCGGCAAGAAGCCGGAGCATTTCACCTTTTACTGCAAGAGCTATCTGCTGTGCATCGCCATGTGGCCGGGGCGCATGGGACTGACGCTGTTCGACCTTGTGCGTCACAGGCTGGATTATATGGAAGGCGAGCTTCCGCCCTATCTGACCCTGGAGGAAGCCTTCGAGCGCTTGGAGACGCTTTCGGATGTATTTTTGACGCGCAACGGCGTTCCGCTTTCGGAGCTTTATGGCGTAGGTCTGTCCACAGCCGGGGTGGTGGATTATAAAAGCGGCAATCTGCGCTACAATGCCTATACCCCGCAATGGGGACGGGATGTGCCCATTGCCTCCAGGCTGTACAGGCTGTACGGCAATCAGGTGGTCGTCTATGTGGAGAACGCCGCCAAAGCGATCGGCCGCTCCGTGCTGCTTGACGATGAGAGCATCAAGCAAAAACGTGTGCTCACGCTGTTTAACAACTGGGGGCTGGCCGCCTGCATGATCGAGCGAGGGCATGTGCTCAACGGACGCGATTCCCTGATCGGCGAGCTTGGGCAGATGCTCATATGCGCGGACGGCGAATCGCCGCAGCGGCTGGAGAAGCTGATGGGGCGCGAATGGGTGGTGGAGCGGCTGGCGCATCATCCGCCCGCCTCCTCCTCCATGCTCAGCGGCGTCGCGCCCGAAGCCATCACCCTGCCGAGGGTGTTTGCCGCCTCTGCGGCAGGGGATTCCTGCGCGAGGGAGATCGTAGGCGAGCTTGCCTGCACCACAGCGGCCGTGCTGCATAATGCCTCTCTGTTTTTCAATCCTGATCTCGTCATCTTTCATGGGGATTACGCCTGTGCGGATGCCTTTTTTGACCGCAGGCTGAAGCAGCGGCTGGCGCAGCTGAGCACCTATCCCGATTTGGGCCTGTTTGAAACGGTCTATGACAAGCGCCCGATTGCAGAGCTGGATGCGCTGGGCGTATCCTCCGCGCTTGCGAACTTCTTCTTCCGCTCCGATTCTCTGTATTCGGGCAAGG
>OGYY01002877.1_pt1 | contig 11904 bp, 8 predicted proteins | sample 1576671 | NCBI WGS metagenome assembly OGYY01 (sample SAMEA3541593, study PRJEB24748) | human gut metagenome | biome: human gut; feature: human-associated habitat; material: faeces | place: China | collected 2012 | reverse complement strand
TATTGCATGGGATCTCCCAGCTTGTGCTGGCCGGTGATCGAAAAAATGACCCATTCCGCCAGATTGACGGCATGGTCGCCGATACGTTCAAAATATTTTGCCACCATGAGCAGGTCCATGGCGGGTTCGCCGCTGTCGGTATCCTGGCGGATCCAGGCGATAATATCCTTTTTTACCAGCGTAAAGAGATCGTCCACCACATCGTCCTGCGCAATGACGTCCTGCGCCAGGGCGATATCCCGGTCGACAAAAGCTTTGACGCTTTTTTTCACCATATCGGTGGTTTCGTCCGCCATCTGGAACAAACGGCTGATACGGTCACGGGGCAGGTCGGCGGGCATGAACAGGCTGAGATCGGCAATGTCCGCAGCCTGATCACCAATACGCTCCATATCGGTGATCATTTTGAGAGCCGCCGAGATCAAGCGGAGGTCGCTGGCCACCGGCTGCTGCTGGAGCAGCAGCTTGAGGCAGAGGCTTTCAATATCGCTTTCTTTCTGATTGATATCCTTTTCCAGCAGCTCGGTATCCTTGACCCGCTCTTCGGAGCGGTCAGCCAGCGACGCCACCGCGCCGTCAATAGCGTCCTCGATCAGTTCTCCCATCTCGGTCAGCTCGGCGTTGAGCCGTTCCAGCTGCCGGTCAAAGCGGTTGCGCATTTATCCGAACCTCCCTGTAATGTACTCTTCCGTGCGTTTGTCCTGCGGGAACGAAAACAGCTTTTCCGTGTCCCCATACTCCACCATATCCCCCAGCAGGAAAAACGCCGTCTTATCCGAAATACGGGCTGCCTGCTGCATGTTATGGGTTACCATGATAATCGTATACTCATTTTTCAGCTCCATAGCCAAATCCTCGATTTTGGAGGTGGAGATCGGGTCGAGCGCGCTGGTGGGCTCGTCCATCAGCAGCACCTCCGGCTCCACCGCCAGCTGCTCCACCAGGGAGCGGAACACCCCCACATGACCGATTTCCAGACGAAATTTCTCCCCCGCACAGGAACGCAGGGACTGGGCCGCCAGCGAGATCATTTCCAGGTCGGCCCTCTCCCCGGCGGCGCCGATCAGCTCCACGCCCGCCTGAAAAATCTGGTCGTTATGCCCGGCCATACCGTGATTCAGGCGGAACACGTCCTGCGCGTAATACAGCCGGATGGGCAGCCGCGCGTTTTGCAGACGCGTGGCGGTCAGCCGCGCGATGGGCATGGTCGAATCCGGCCGCACCGCCAGCAGGCGGCCTTTGGTATCGGTCAGCTTATAAACACTTTCAGGCGGGATGGCCTCGTTGTCGCCCGGCACCACGTCATAAAATTCAATGCCGGGGGTCATCACCTCGGAAAACCCCCGCTGCACGAACAAATCGGTCAGCCGGGTTTCCACCTCCCGGCGGGCCAGGCATTCCTCGAACAGGAGGTCGCGCGTCCCTTCAGGAGTGATCCGTCTGTTTTTTCTCATACTATCCCCTCGATCGCTTTAGTTCGCTAATGTGATGATATGATATCACAGCAAATACAGGCTGTCAACTATTTTTTCGCTTATCCGAAAAGCGACATCTGGCTGGTTTCCGCCAGACCGTCCAACGCGCCGAGCTGGCGCAGGGAATCGACGACAGCCTTGGACACGCCGCTGCGGCTCTGCAAGTCGTCGCAGGAGATATACGGCCCGTCTCCGCGGGCGTCCATCAATCCCTGCGCGGCCGCACCGCCAAGGCCCTTGACAGAGCTGAAGGGCAGGCGAATCTTCCCGTCTTCCATCTGGAATTTATACGAATGGGATTTATACAGGTCGACCGGCAGGAACACGATCCCCCGCTGCATGGCCTCGTAGACGATGTGCAGGGTATCCGCGCAGTCCTGCTCTTTTTTGGAGGCTTCCTTCCCCCGCTTGCGGATCTCTTCCATCATGTTTTTAACCGCGTATTTACCCTCGATGACCGGCTGGGCGTCGAAGTCGTCGCTGCGCACTGTGAAGTAGGCGGCGTAGTATTCCGCCGGACGATGCACCTTGTACCACGCTACCCGCAGGGCGGCGATGATATAGGCCGCCGCGTGGGCTTTGGGGAACATGTATTTGATCTTCATGCAGGAATCGATATACCACTGGGGTACGTTGTTTTCCCGCATGGCTTCAAAATGCTCATCGGTGAGCAGCCGGGTCGCGTTGCCTTTTCGCACAATCTCCATGATTTTAAAGGCCATTTTCGGTTCCAGCCCTTTGTGCATCAGGGTGGTCATGATGCTGTCACGGGTACCGATAACCTCGGAGATGGTGCAGGTGCCGGCCTTAATCAGTTCCTGCGCGTTGCCCAGCCACACGTCGGTGCCGTGGGACAAGCCGGAGATTTGCAGCAGGTCGGCAAAGGTTTTGGGGCGGCAGTCCAGCAGCATCTGCCGCACAAAAGGCGTACCCATTTCCGGGATTGACAGGGTACCGGTGTTGCAGCCGATGTCCTCCTCGGTCACCCCCAGGGGCTTCGGCGAGGTAAACAGCTCATACACCTGGGGATCGGACATGGATACATCCATCACGCTGATGCCGGTATACTCCTCCAGGTACTTATACATGGTGGGAATATCGTGCCCCAGGTTATCCAGCTTGAGAATGGTATCGTGAATGGAATGGAAGTCGAAATGCGTCGTCAGGATGTCGGAATTGGGATCGTCCGCCGGATGCTGCACCGGGGTGAAATCCTCGGCTTCCCTGTCGTTGGGCACGACCACCATGCCGCCGGGATGCTGGCCGGTGGTGCGTTTGACGCCACTGCAGCCAAGCGTCAGCCGGTCGATCTCGGCGTTATCCAGCACCATGCCCCGATCCTCCGCGTATTTGCGGACGAAGCCATAGGCGGTCTTATCCGCCAGTGTGGAGATGGTGCCGGCCTTGAACACGTGGTCGCTGCCGAACAGCGACTCCGTGTATTTATGCGCCTTTAGCTGGTATTCGCCCGCGAAGTTGAGGTCGATATCCGGGGCCTTGTCGCCATCGAAGCCCAGGAAGGTTTCAAACGGGATTTCGTGGCCGTCCCGTCCCAACGGCTCCCCGCACACCGGGCACACCTTTTCCGGCAGGTCGAAGCCGGAACCGACTTCCCCTTTGACAAAGAATTCGGAGTATTTGCACTTTTTACATATGTAATGGGGCGCCAGCGGATTCACTTCCGAAATGCCGGCCATATTGGCGACGAACGAGGAGCCGACCGATCCCCGCGACCCGACCAGATAGCCGTGGTCGACCGAATCCTTCACCAGCTTTTGCGCGATCATATACAGCACGGCGAAGCCGTGCTTGATGATGGATCCCAGCTCCCTGTCGAGGCGCTGCGCCACGATCTCGGGCACTGGGTCGCCGTAAATCTCTTTCGCCCGGCTCCAGGTGATTTCTTGAAGCTGTTCTTCCGCGCCGTCGATATGTGGAGGATAGGTGCCCTCCGGGATGGGACGGATTTGCTCAATCTCATCCGCGATGCGTCCCGGGTTCTCCACCACTACCTCGTAGGCTTTTTCCCGGCCCAGATAGGCGAATTCCTCCAGCATCTCCTCTGTGGTGCGCAAATAGAGGGGCGCTTGATTGTCCGCGTCGGAAAAGCCCTGGCCCGCCATCAGGATGCGGCGGTAGATCTCATCCTCCGGATCGCAGAAATGCACGTCGCAGGTGGCGCATACCGGTTTATTCAGTTTTTCACCCAGCTTGACGACCGTGCGGTTGAATTCCCTGAGCTGTTCTTCATCCCGCGCCATGCCTTCCCGCAGCATAAAGCGGTTGTTGCCCAGCGGCTGGATTTCCAGAAAATCGTAAAACTTGGCGATGTCGCACAGCTCGCCCCACGGCTTGCCGGCAACAATGGCTTTGAACAGCTCACCCTGTTCACAGGCGCTGCCGATAATCAGGCCCTCCCGCAATTCCTCCAGCTTGCTCTTGGTAATGCGGGGTTTTTTGTGATAATTTTTCACATGAGACCAAGTGATCAGTTTATACAGGTTTTTAAGGCCTTTTAGATTTTTCACTAGAATAATCTGGTGATAAGGCCGCACCGACTTGGTATCCACACCGGACAGCATGGTGTTGATATCCTCTACCGAGGTAATGGAGCGCTGCTCCTTCATATCGGCGGCCAAGTGTACGAAAATATCGGCCAGTACGCGGGCGTCGTCACAGGCGCGGTGATGGTTAAAGGGCGCGAGCTTCAGATGGCCCGCCACCGTGTCCAGCTTATGGTTTTTAAGCCGGGGATACAGAGCCCGGCAGATCGGCACCGTATCGATTGCGGAAAAGGGATAGTCCATCCCGCTGCGCGACGCGGCGGCGCGGATAAAGGACGTATCGAAGCCGGCGTTATGCGCCACCAGCACTTGTGTGTCGCCGCAGAAGGCGTAGAATTTTTCCAAAGCCTCTTTTTCCGCCGGAGCGTCCGCCACCATACCGTCGTCGATGCCGGTAAGCTGCGTAATTTTGGGCGGGATGGGGATGCCGGGATTGACAAAGGTGTCGAATTCCTCCTGCACCTCTCCCCCCCGCAGGCGGACAGCGCCGATTTCCGTGATGCGGTCGTTGCGGGCGCTTAATCCCGTGGTTTCAATATCAAACACAATAATTTCGCCATCCAGCGGGCCCTGTGCCTGTCCGTCCACCACCGCGGCGCTGTCGTTTATGTAGTAGGCTTCCACCCCATAAAGGATTTTGATATCCTGTCCCTTTTTAGCCAGCTTGGCGGCGGTATTCATGGCTTCGGGAAACGCCTGCACCACGCCGTGGTCGGTGATGGCCACCGCCTTGTGCCCCCAGGAGGCCGCACGGGTCACTAACGTTTCCGCTGTGGATACCGCATCCATCATGGACATCTTGGTATGCATATGCAGCTCCACCCGTTTTTCAGGCGCCCGGTCCATACGGGTATATTTGGTCACCAGGGCCATTGACCGTGGCCGCAGCAAATTACTTTTGGCCCATTCGTCATAATCATATTTGCCGCTTACGATCAGGCAGTCGCCTTTCTTCAGGCCCTCCAGAACATCGATTTTATCTTTGTCACGCTTATGGTCCGCCCACACGCTGATTCCAACCGAATTGGTTTTATCTGTAATAAACACCGTGTAGCGGGTTTTGGTGCCGTCCCGGTTGGGGCGGGATTCGTTCTTGAAAATTTCACCCCACACCGTCACCTGGCTGCCGTCCGCCTCCAGCGTATTCATGGCCACAGGTTTTTCCCGGATGGCCGGCCCAAAAAGCGGCTGTACGGTATCCATATAAATAGGCAGGCCGTCCGCCGGTTTATGCAGGGGATCCGCCGGCTTGATAGCTTTGGGGACCGCCCCTTTTTCCGGAGGCGGCGCCGCCGCCGCCAAAGCGGCGGCCCGTTCCTGCGCCCGCTTGGCCGCTTCTCGGTCGGCTTCCTCCATCATTTGACGGTATTCCTCGTTGTCGCTGCTCATATCGGTGACGCCGTCAAAAACAATAGAAACCACACGACCGAACAGTTCTTTGATCAGCTGCACGAGCAGCGTATCCGCTTTGGTGGCCTGCAGGATATCCAGACCGCCGTGCGCCAGTGTAAGGATAACGGCGTCTCCCTCTATACGGCAGCCCGCGTCCCGCAGCGTGCCGTTGATGGCGTGGTGCCGGCGGCTGAGAAGCGCCGCGACCGTATCGAAGCTGTCCGGGGTCAGGCACTCCGGCGGATAGGAAGGGGCAAACTCGACCGCCGACAGCGGCATACAAGCCGCCAGGCCCTGCGAAACCGCGGTTTCCGCGGCTTCGAGAGCCTGTATGTCCACAAAGGTATTAAAGTCCAGCCGGGCTGTTAAACGGCCGCGGCTTTTATCGATGCGCATATCTTCCACGCCCGCCTCTGCGACGGCGGCGGAAACGGCCCCGGCGGATAGGTAGGGGCTGAAAATCTGCATAAACGTGACGCTGCTCATAGTATTCCTGTCCTTTTCTTTACAACTGCTCGATTTCTTCAAACAACGCGTCCACCGCAGCGGCTTCCTCGACCGTGCGGATAACCTCTCCTTTGCGGAAAATGACGGCTTTGCCCTGTCCCCCCGCGAGGCCAATATCGGCTTCGCGGGCTTCTCCGGGTCCATTGACGACGCAGCCCATCACCGCTACCGTTATGGGCTTATCAATCTTTTCCAGCCGGCGCTCCACTTCTTCGGCCATCGGAATCAGGCTGATGGCCGTCCGCCCGCAGGTGGGGCAGGATACCATAGCCGCCGTCTGCCGCCGTAGGCCAAGGACTTGCAGCAGAGCGATCCCGGCGCGCACCTCTTTTACGGGATCGGCGGTTAGCGATACCCGTATGGTGTCCCCGATACCCCGCAGCAGCAACGAACCGATGCCCGCCGCCGACTTGAGAATGCCCATCCGCTCGGTGCCGGCCTCCGTCACCCCCACATGCAGGGGATAGGGACAGGTTTCGGCAATTCGTTCATACGCCCGCACCATGGTGGGGACATCCGAGGATTTAAGCGACAAGACAATGTCCTCAAAATCAAACTTTTCGAGCAGGGCAGCGTGATAGAGCGCGCTGTCCCGCAGGGCTTCCGCTGTGGGACGCCCGTATTTGGCCAAAATCTCTTTCTCCAGGGAACCGGCGTTGACTCCAATGCGGATGGGAATCCCCCGCCGGCGGCAATCGTCGGCAACGGCCTTTACCCGATCGTCTCCCCCTATGTTACCGGGGTTGATGCGGATTTTATCCGCGCCCGCGGCGGCGGCTTCCAGCGCCAGCCGGTAGTCGAAATGGATATCCGCCACCAGCGGTACGTCCACCGCCTGCTTGACAGCCGCCACTGTGGCAACCGCCGCTTTGTCCGGCACCGCTATCCGCAGGATATCGCAGCCGGCCAAGGCCAATTGCCGGGCCTGCGCAACATTCCCCGGAATATCGTGCGCCGGAACATTCAGCATAGACTGCACGGAAACGGGAGATTCCCCGCCGACCGGTACGCCGCCGACCAGCACGGTACGGCAATCGCGTCTTTTCACACGCGCTTCCTCCTTTGTGTGAACATGGTTATCCGCCGCTGAATATGCGGAAAATATCGCTGAAGGTAATAATAATCATGAGTCCGAAAAGCAGCAACATGCCTATCACATGCACCATGCCCTCGTATTTTGCCGGCACCTTGCGGCGGGAAATTCCCTCAATTGCCAGGAACAGCAGCCGTCCGCCGTCCAGCGCAGGCAGGGGCAGCAAATTGAAAATACCGACGTTGACCGTGATCATGGCCGCCAGCATCAGCAGCGATTCGATATCGGCGCTGACATTGCCGTTATCCCCCACCTGGATGGCCGTGTCGCCAATGGCATCCACCACACCGACCGGGCCGGACAGATCATTCAGCCCATATTTTCCCGTAATAATATCCCCCAGGCTGCGCCAGATCATGATGCCGATGGAATACTCCATTTTTCCGGCGTGGGCCAAAGTGGACAGCACCGTTTTATTGATGCCTTTTACTTTAAAATCATATACGAGGTAGCGGCTGCCGGTTTTCTCGTCGGTTTTCAGGGTGAACTCGACTCCTTTGAGCTCCACCTTTTCGCCGTCCCGTTTAACGACCATATCGAATACGCCGTCCTCGTCGCTCTGCATGATGGAGGACAGGTCAAAATCAGTGACGACACGTTTTCCATTGACCTTAAGGAAGGTATCCCCCACCCGCAGGCCGGTTTTATAGCTGGTCGAATCCTCCGGCAGCTCCGCCACGGTGGTGCTGGAGTAACGGGCCGTCGTCTCCCCGTCCCGCGGCTGCGTATAGACACCGTAGCAGGTCACCAGCAGCACGAACCCCAAAATCAGATTCATGACCGCGCCAGCCACCACAATCAGCACCCGCCGCCATACCTTCTTGTTGCCGAAAGCGCGGGGATTGTCGCTGTCCGCGTCCTCCCCCTCCATTTGGCAGAAACCGCCGATGGGGAACGCCCTCAGGGTGTAGAGCGTTTCCTTTTTTCCAAACTTGGCCAGTTTCGGCCCCATGCCGATGGCAAATTCGTTGACTTTCACGCCCATCAGCCGCGCCATCAGGAAATGGCCCAGCTCATGCACCAGGATGATAACCCCAAACACCAACACCGCAATCAGGATTTTTAAGACCAGTATCAGAAAACCCAACAGCTATTCACCCAATTTCTTCTAAAATGAGGCGGCGGCTCTCCGTGTCCGCCGCCAGTATCGTTTCCAGCGTGCCCCCCTGGGGCCAAGACCGTTCCACCGTTTTTTCCGCCAGGCGGCTGATATCCGCAAAGCCGATCGCGCCCCTGCGAAACAGTGCCACCGCCTGCTCGTTCGCGGCGTTGACCGCCGCGGGAACCGCGCCGCCGCGTTCAATGGCGCGCCGGCAGATATCCATAGCGGGAAACGCCTCGTTATCCGGAGCAAAAAAGGTCAACCGGCCAAAAGCCGCTAGATCCAGCGGCTGAACGGGCGACTCCGCCCGCATCGGCCAGGTCAGCGCATATTGAATGGGCAGCCGCATATCCGCCGGCCCCATCTGCGCCAACACCGACCCATCGTCATATTCCACCAAGGAATGCACCACGCTTTCCCGGTGTACCAGTATGTCGATATTGTCCGGCTCTACACCAAACAGCCACCGCGCCTCGATCAGCTCCAGTCCCTTGTTCATCATGGTGGCGGAATCAATGGTGATTTTCGCCCCCATGCTCCAGTTGGGATGGCGCAGCGCTTCGGCGAGGGTTACGCGTTCCAGTTCCTCCGCCGACCGGCCAAAAAACGGGCCGCCGGACGCGGTAAGGATCAACTTCCGGACAGCGCGGTTGGGGGGCATTCCCTGCAGGCATTGGAAAATGGCCGAGTGCTCACTGTCCACCGGCAGCAACTTCACCTTGTGACGGGCGGCTGCGTCCATTACCAGCGCCCCACCGGCCACCAGCGTTTCCTTATTGGCCAAGGCGATATCCCGGCCGGCTTCGATCGCCGCCAGCGTGGGTTCCAACCCCACCATCCCCACCACGGCGTTCAACACCATATCTAAAAGGCCCGGAGCCTCGGGCAGCTCCGTCATGGAGGCGGCCGCACACAGGCCTTCCCGGCCGGAGAGGACGCGGGTATCCGTATCCGCCACCCGGATTCGCAAGTCCGCCGCGGCCGCGTCATCGTACAGGACAGCTACAGCGGGGTGTACCTGCCGAATTTGCTGCTCCAGTGCCGCCGCGTCCCGGCCAGCGGCCAGAACCGCTACCGGATAGTTCAGATGCGCAGCGATTTCCAGCGCCTGGCGGCCGATGGAGCCGGTGGATCCCAATATAGCCAGCCGTTTGGGTATTATATCTTGTATCACGGCAACGATTCATCCTTTCCCAAAACGCGCAAAACAGGTTTTACGCTATGGCGCCCGCATTACAGTGCGGTCACAAGCGGCCACACATGTACCACTAGGAACAACAGCGGCGCTACGAACAGCAAACTGTCGAATCGATCCATAATACCGCCGTGCCCCGGCATGATATGCCCAAAATCCTTAGCCTGGCAGCCCCGTTTGATAACCGAAGCGAACAGGTCTCCCACTACTGACAGCAGCGCGCACACTAGGGACAGCAGCGCGATTTGGCCATAGTGGACGGCAAACGTACCCGCGTAGGGCGACAGGAGACTGTAAAGCCACGCGGCCAGCAGGCTGGACAGCACCGCTACGACGACACCGCCCACCAATCCCTCGATCGTTTTTTTGGGACTGATACCAGGGCACAGTTTATGTTTCCCCAAAAACGTGCCGATAAAATAGGCGCCGATATCGCACATCCAGGCCATAACCAGGGCCAGAAATACGTAAAACAGGCCGTGCCGTGGGCTGAAATCTCGGATATATGCCATGCAGGACAGCGAAACCGGGATCAGCGTAGAAGTTAAAAAAACAAATCCGGTCTGTTCGACCCGCAGCGACTGGTGGCTGAGGATTTGCAGAATGGCCAGCAGCACCGTATAGAGCAGGATCACGCCCAGCGCCACCAGATAGGTTTGCGCCAGCAGCAGAAACGGCGTACTGGCCGCAAACAGAATGGCCAGCACCATGACGCCCCGATGTTTTACATGGGATACGTGCAAAATTTCATACATCGCAATGCCGCATAGGCCTGCCATCGCGATATTCAGGGCGATCGGGGGCAGCACCAGCAGGACAAGCAATACCAAGGCAGCCCCCACGACACCGGTGAGAATTCTGGATTTCATCAACTACACTCCTCCAAATCGACGGTCACGGCGTGAATACTCCGCTATAGCCCTGTCCAGATCAGCCGCCGTAAAATCCGGCCACAGGATATCGTCCATAAAGACAAATTCGGCATAGGCCGACTGCCAAACGAGAAAGTTGGACAGCCGGTACTCCCCGCTGGGACGCAGGATCAGGTCCGGATCCGGCTGGCCAGCCGTATACAGCCTCCGCGCAAACTGCTTCTCATCGATATCCTCTGGAGCCAGGGCTCCCGTCTTGACATCCTGCGCCAACCGGCGGGCCGCATCGACAATTTCATGACGGCCGCCATAATTGATGGCGATATTGAGCGTCATACCCGTTTTATGCCGGGTCGATTCCTCCGCCTCCGCCATCAGCTCACGGATATCGGCAGCCAACGGTTCAAAATCGCCGATAAACCGGGTGCGAATGTTTTCTTTTTTAAAATCCTTCAAGGATTCTTTCAGATAATCCCGCAGCAGATTCATAATGGCGTCCACTTCCGCCGCCGGCCGTTTCCAGTTTTCCGTGGAAAACGCATACACAGTCAGGTAGCGTACGCCCCGCTTTTCGCATTCCTTGGTAATGGTGCGAAATACGCGCGCACCCGCAGCGTGTCCTGCCTGACGGGGCAATTTCCGTTTTTTCGCCCATCGGCCGTTCCCATCCATAATGATGCCGATATGGGTGGGAATATGCACCGATTCCTGTATGGAAGGGCGTTTTTTTTTAAAGAAACGCATGTTGTCCCGCCTTTCTGCGGTTTTAGCAGCATAATACGCCGGAAAGCCCTCGCCAAACAGCAAGGGCTTTACCCGGTGTTATTTTAAATTTCCATGATCTCTTTTTCCGAATCCGACATGAGCTGTATTGGTTCCATAAAAGACCTCCACTTTATTACATATTGTAGTCATTTATATTATTACACAGTGTAGTCATAATGTCAACAGGGAAATCAAGTGCCGCCCGACGTATTTACACCGGATGGCTTATAAGGTTTTAAGATGCAAAAAAGCCGGAGAATCCGGGGAAAAATGGCTGTTCTGGGCAAAGCCGCGGAAACCGGAAAACAGGGCGGCCGGTAAAAGATATATTTGTATGTGTAGTAACGATTTTCCCCTCTGAATTTTTACAGTTTTTTTCGAAAAAACTCTTGACAGTTTCCTAAAAGAAGGGTACTATGGTGCTGTATTCCAAACGATTCAATGATTTCACATATTTTTGTAAATCCTTGGCACGTTCGAAGATTTACAAAAATATGTGATTTTTTTGTATTTCGCCCCGAATATGTAAAAATTTTTAAATGAGGAGGTACCACTAATGAGCAACGGTACAGTAAAATGGTTTAACGCAGAAAAAGGCTATGGTTTCATCACCAACGCAGACAACGGAGAAGATGTATTCGTACATTATTCTTCTATCCAGACTGATGGATTCAAGACATTACAGGAAGGTCAGGCTGTAACTTTTGATACAGAAGCTGATCCCAGAGACAGCAAGAAGGTTCGCGCTGTCAATGTTATTCCCCAGTAATCAGAGATAACGTTAAGCCAATACCCCGCAGCAAGCTGCGGGGTATTTAACTTTTGCGGCGGCCGGCAGGGATAAGAGAACCCTCCGTTCCCGCGATACTGAGAACATAAGCTCATGACTCACGTCTCAATAATTTTAATACTTCCTCTTCTGTGTCTAAATCGTAATCA
>OGYY01002873.1_pt1 | contig 11920 bp, 7 predicted proteins | sample 1576671 | NCBI WGS metagenome assembly OGYY01 (sample SAMEA3541593, study PRJEB24748) | human gut metagenome | biome: human gut; feature: human-associated habitat; material: faeces | place: China | collected 2012 | reverse complement strand
CATGGGCGCACAGCTTGTAAAGGAAGTCGCTACTAAGACTAACGACGCTGCCGGTGACGGTACAACAACAGCTACATTGCTTGCTCAGGCTCTTGTTAGAGAGGGTATGAAGAATATCGCAGCAGGCGCTAATCCAATGGTACTTAAGAAAGGTATGGATCAGGCTGTAGATACTGCTGTTGAAACTATCGTCGCTAACTCAAAGAAGATAGAAGGCTCTGATGAGATAGCTAGAGTTGGTGCTGTTTCAGCCGCTGATGAGAACATCGGTAAGCTTATCGCTGAGGCTATGGAAAAGGTAACTGCTGACGGCGTTATCACTCTTGAGGAGTCAAAGACTGCTGAAACTTACAGCGAAGTCGTTGAAGGTATGCAGTTCGACAGAGGATATATCGCACCTTACATGGTAACAGATACAGATAAAATGGAAGCTGTCCTTGATGACGCTTACATTCTTATCACAGACAAGAAGATCTCTAACATTCAGGAAATTCTTCCACTTCTCGAGCAGATCGTAAAGGCTGGCAAGAAGCTTCTTATCATTGCCGAGGACGTTGAGGGTGAGGCTCTTTCAACTCTTATCGTAAACAAGCTGAGAGGCACATTCACTTGCGTAGCTGTAAAGGCTCCTGGCTTTGGCGACAGAAGAAAGGAAATGCTTCAGGATATCGCTATCCTCACAGGCGGTCAGGTAATTTCATCTGAACTTGGTCTTGAACTCAGCGAAACAACTATGGAGCAGCTGGGCAGAGCAAGACAGGTAGTCGTTCAGAAAGAGAACACTATCATTGTTGACGGCGCAGGCAACAGCGACGATATCAAGGCAAGAGTTGGTCAGATCAAGTCACAGATCGAGAACACAACTTCTGATTTCGACAGAGAAAAGCTTCAGGAAAGACTTGCTAAGCTTTCAGGCGGCGTAGCTGTTATCAAGGTCGGTGCTGCAACTGAGGTAGAAATGAAAGAGAAGAAGCTGAGAATAGAGGACGCTCTGGCAGCTACAAAGGCGGCTGTTGAAGAGGGTATCGTAGCAGGCGGCGGAACAGCTCTTATCAACGCTATGCCAGCAGTTAAGAAGCTCGTTGACAAGCTAAGCGGTGACGAAAAGACAGGCGCTCAGATCGTTTACAAGGCTCTTGAAGAACCAGTTAGACAGATCGCAGTGAACGCAGGTCTTGAGGGCAGCGTTATCATAGACAAGATAATCCGTTCAAGAAAGGTCGGCTACGGCTTCAACGCTTATACTTCTGAGTATGTTGACATGATACCTGCAGGTATCGTTGACCCTACTAAGGTAACACGTTCAGCTCTCCAGAACGCAGCCTCTGTTGCTTCAATGGTGCTCACAACTGAGAGCCTTGTTGCAGACAAGAAGGACCCACAGGCTGATGCAGCTATGGCAGCCGCAGCAGCAGGTGCAGGCGGAATGGGCGGTATGTACTAATAAGCTCCCATGACTAATATCTGATATAATTTACAGCCTCCGTAGTTATCCTGCGGAGGCTGTTTGTATGGAATGGGTGATATTTTATGATATAGTTTACAAAAATCAAATAATATCCTCGATGCTTTTGTAAGTAAAATCCAAAAGTATTGATTAATTAAATTAAATATATACATATTGTTGCAGACGTCCGCTTAAAATTAAATCAAATTATGATATTTAATAAAAAGTTAAATAAATATTCACACAATGGGTTTGTGAATTTGTTATAATACTTATATCAATTTGAATAATTATTGTCTTTTGTTCAAATTTTCAGAAGTACGAAAATTTGAAATAATGGGCATGAAAAGAAGTAAATAAACGAAAGGAAGATGAAATATGTCGCTTGGACGAGTATTGGTAGTAGACGATGATAAGAACATCTGCGAGCTGCTCAGGCTTTACCTTGAAAAGGAGGGCTATGGAGTAATACTTGCACATGACGGTGAGGAAGCAGTGGTAAAATTCAACGCTCTTAAGCCTGACATCATACTGCTTGACATTATGCTGCCTGGTATAGACGGCTGGCAGGTATGCCGTGAGATAAGAAAGAAGTCCAACGTGCCTATCATCATGATAACCGCAAAGGTAGAAACATTTGATAAGGTGCTTGGTCTGGAGCTTGGAGCTGACGACTATATCGTAAAGCCTTTCGATACAAAGGAAGTTATCGCAAGAATAAAGGCTGTTTACAGAAGAGTAGGTCAGTCATCAGGCGAGGCTGAGATAAAGGAAGTCAAGTATGACAAGCTTTCAGTTAATATGACAAGATATGAGCTGAGAGTAAACGGTCAGGTGCTTGACACACCGCCGAAGGAGCTTGAGCTTCTGTTCCACCTTGCTTCAAATCCGAACAGAGTTTATACAAGAGATCAGCTCCTTGATGAGGTATGGGGCTTTGAATATTACGGCGATTCGAGAACTATCGACGTTCACGTTAAGCGTCTGCGTGAGAAGCTTGAGGGCGTTTCTGACAAGTGGGCACTTAAAACTGTATGGGGCGTAGGATACAAGTTTGAAGTCGCTGAAACACCGCATGAGTAATCGTAAAAGCATATTCTTTAAATACTTTGTAATTTGTTCAGCAGTAATACTTATAAGCTTTGTGTGCTTAGGAACGGTATTACTGCTGGTTTCTTCAAGGTATTTTATTGACGAAAAAAAGAGCCTGTTGGAGAAAAACACCAAGGCTCTTGCTTTATATACGCAGGAAGAAATGCTGGCTCAGCCTGCCGACTGGAAAAAGTCGGTGACAGATGAGATGACGCAGTATTCAATGGCGTGCAACGCTGATTTTATCTTGTGCGACTCTACGGGAGCAGTGCTTGTGAACTCCAGTAAGGATCCTGTGTGCAGCCCTCATAATATATCTGTCCATGAGCTTGAAGCTTTTTCTGACAATTGCGAGTATGTTTATTCGGATCTCGGAGGAGCTTTCGATGCTATATATCATGTGATAGGTAAGTCGTTCAAAGCGAATGGACCTGAATATTATGTGCTTGCATTCAGTTCAAAGGCGGCTCAGGACGACTATACCTACAACATAATGGAAATATTTATAGTTTCCGCTATAATAGTTCTGGTCATAGTAATGTTTCTGGTATATTTCATGACGCTGAAGCTTACAGAGCCTATAAAAGAGATAGCGGAGGTGTCAAAGAAGATAGGAGCAGGAGATTTTTCTGTCACGCTGCCTGATTATTCTACTTCGGAGCTTGAACAGCTCAGCAACGCTTTCAACGATATGGCTGCCAGCCTGAAAAGCTATGACACCATGCGAAATAGCTTCCTTGCGAACGTTTCTCATGAGCTTAGAACGCCTATGACGTCTATAGGCGGTTTTGTGGACGGTCTGCTTGACGGCACCATACCAAAGGAGCAGGAGAGATATTATCTTAAGATAATTTCCTCTGAGGTACACAGACTTGCAAGGCTCGTAAGAAGTATGCTCAATCTTGCAAAGATCGAGGCAGGCGAGCTTAAACCTAATTTGCAGTATTTCTCTGTGCTTGAGCCGATAGTCGATACCCTTGTGACTTTTGAGCCAAGGCTTGAGGAAAAGCAGATAGAGATAAGGGGTCTTGACGTTGACAGAGTGACCCTTTATGCGGATAACGACCTTGTGCATCAGGTCATGTATAACCTCATAGAGAACGCCATAAAGTTCGTTGACAAGGGCGGTTATATAGAGTTTCACTTTGAGCCTGAGGGCAACATGACGAGCATTTCTATCAGAAACAGCGGTGAGGGTCTGTCTGAGGACGAGCTTCCGCTGGTGTTCGACAGATTTTATAAGACCGATAAGTCAAGAGGACTTGACAAGACGGGCGTTGGATTGGGACTTAATATCGTGCGTTCTATCATAAAGCTCCATGGGGGCAAGATAATGGTACGAAGCGTTAAGAACGAGTATACGGAATTTGTGTTCACGCTGCCTAACAAGGCGGAGGGCGACTAGGAGGCTCATATGGAGCAGTTTGAAGAGCAGCCTTGTCTGCATGATGAAAATGAAGATACAGCCCAAGAAACTGGGCATTATAAGCTGCCTGAGGGAGCGGTAGCCGCTCACAAGGTGGACGAAGACTTTTGGTCGGCTGTTGATTCGGCAAAAAAAAGAAGCCGCTACAGAGAGCGTATGCGCCATGCAGTTGCAAGGCTGTGCTTTATGGTGCTTTTTGTAGGCATCGGAATAGCCATATCAATAACCTCCATAAGGGGAAGCGGCTGGGTGAGAAATCTTGTTACAGGGGACGAGAAGATAAGCTTTACGCTTCCTGTGGCTGACAAGCCGAAGCTTGACGATGAATTTTATCAGGCTGACGGAAGATACACTGCCGAGGGTATCGCAAAGGGGTTTTCTCCTGCTGTGGTATCTATAGAGGTTTACAAAAATTCGGGTGGATATGTTGCGGCAGGTCAGGGCAGCGGTGTTATAATGTCTGCTGACGGATATATCGTCACAAATGCTCATGTTGTAAATGCGGCGGAGTCAGGCATAAAAGTTGTTCTAAGCGACAATTCGGAATATGAAGCCAAGGTGGTGGGGCAGGACTCTGCCACGGATATAGCGGTGATAAAGATACAGGCGCAGGGCTTGCAGGCGGCTGAGTTCGGTGATTCGACTCAGGTGAATGCAGGGGAAGAAGTGGTCGCTATCGGCTCACCGGCTGGCTATTACGGCACTGTGACAAAGGGTATCGTGTCAGGTGTGAACCGCAGGATAAGGCTTGAAAACTCGTCAATAATAATGAACTGCATACAGATAGACGCAGCCATAAACCCCGGTAACTCAGGCGGAGCGCTGTTCAATATGTGGGGGCAAGTCATAGGGATAACCTCATCGAAGCTTGCTTCAAGCGACTATGAGGGCATAGGCTTTGCGATATCTATAGACGAGGCGAAGCCTGTTATTGAGGAGCTTATGGAAAAGGGCTATGTGGCAGGCAGAGTAAAGATAGGTGTGACTTATTATGCTGTCAGCGACACCACTGCTGAGATATACGGCATAAAGCCGGGCATTTGTATTGTGTCCATAAACCCTGATTGTGACGTTGCCAACACAGATCTTGTGGAGGGCGATATCATCACTGAGATAGACGGAAAGTCCACCGCAGGAGAGGTGGATATAGCGTCGCTGTTTTCAGGAAAGCAGGCAGGAGATGAAGTCGCCTGCAAGGTATATCGCAAGACGGACAGCGGTGATGAGAAAGAGTTTGAGATAAAATTCAAGCTTATGGCGGATAACGGCGGTCTGGTGGCAGACAGTCAGGCGGAATAGATAACAAAAGTGGATAAAAAAAGAAAAAAGCTGTGGTAAGAAAGGGTACCACAGCTTTTTTCTTAGGGGATTAATAAAATATGTGATGATATTATAGAATTACTATAATACTATTATTATATATTCCTCTTAGTTTCATGTCAACATAAAAGTGTGACAGCTATTTCGAAAAAATCTGTCACACATTTTGTCACTGGAAAGATGTATAAAAATACAAAAGAGCAGACCATATTGCGGTCTGCTCTTAGTTTTCATGAAAAATTATTCAGAAAGACCCTCGATAGAGAATGTAATCTCAAGGCTGTCCTCAAATGCAAGATTGTCCTTGTCGATAGGAGAATCCTTAGCTGTATCGCCGTAATCGTTGTAGATCTCGATTCTGTAGCAGTTGTTGTTGTCCTCGATGTTGCCATACTTGATCTTAGCTTTATCGAATGCAACTTCCTGACCGTCAGCCTTGATAGACTTAAGCTCTACCTTGAGATCGTCAGCATTGTACTTACCTGGAGTTTCCTTATCAGTCTTAGGATCGCCTGTGCCCTTGAGTTTTTCGCCGTTAAGAAGACCGATGATATCAACGCACATTACTACGCAACCCTGAGCGCCAACAGCATAGTCGCCGTCAAGAGCGATCTGTGGGTTGATGCCCTCGTCCGGATCGTCATAAGAGATAGAAGCGTTTGTGATAGAAACTGTGTACTCACCGTCGCCTGTTATGTCAGCGTCAACGCCGAATGCTTTAGTAGCTTCAGGTTCGCCCTGACCTTCCCAGTTGCCCCAGAGCCACTCTCCGTCACCGAACATAAGGAATGCATCATAGCCCTTGAATGTCTTTACAGGTGTGTAATCAGAGTCGCTGCCTGTTGTCTTTGAGTCAGCAGAACTGTCTGTTGCAGCTGAATCAGCAGCAGACTCGGCAGCAGCTGTTGTAGTTGTTGCAGCAGTTGTAGTTGTAGCTGCTGTTGTTGTTGTAGTTGTTACGGCAGCAGTAGAGCTTGAAGAATCAGCTGAATCGCCGCATGATGCGAATACTACTGTTGTCAGAGAAAGAGCTGTGACAGCAGCAAGAATTTTTTTAGCTTTCATTATAATAACCTCCTGAAAATAATGGCAGTTACACTGCCCCTAAGATAGAATATCTCTAATGAATATGATACAAAATTTTCGCATTTTTTTCAAGATACTATTTAAACAAATTTCCTTATGATAAATCGTTTACATTATACAAAACTTGTTGAAACTATATAAAAATATTAACCTTACAGCAACATATTGAACAAATTATGCGAAAATAGTGCAGCTTAAAAAATGAATAAGAACTGATTTTTGAGGAACAATAGGTGCAAACACGATAGAAAAAAGGAGCGAAAGAAATGGATATAAATTTAAGCAAGGCACAATACAGCGAGATGTACAAGGAGGCTTCCCACGGGACAAAGTGGTGGGTGACCATACCGAAGGCGTTTTTATTTGGCGGACTTATATGCGTTATTGGGCAATCGCTTATGGATATGTATTTATATTTAGGTTTATCCAAGGATAACGCCTCAATGTCGGTATCAATAACTTTGATATTTTTATCGGCTCTTCTCACAGGTCTTGGCTGGTATGACCGCATAGCGAAGCACGCAGGTGCAGGCACGCTTGTTCCCATAACAGGTTTTGCGAATTCTGTGGCAGCGCCTGCTCTTGAGTTCAAGACGGAGGGATATATTCTTGGACTTGGGGCGAAGATTTTCATTATCAGCGGACCTGTTATTCTTTACGGCACTTTGGCTAGTGTGTTTTACGGGCTTATTTATTATTTGTTTTTGAGATAAGTTGCTTGCAATTTATGATAACTGCACAAACTCACTGTAGGGGAGCGGCGCAATTTCTGCTTTGCAAAAATACGACGTCCCGTGTTGGAAAATATTGTGCAGTTCATTGTGCATATGCCGCATGGTTGAGCGGCAAGCAGGTGAGGGCTGTCGGGGGCGTCAGCCCCTACACATTTGTGTCGATTTTTTTTCGTCGCAAAATCGCTGGCGTTCTTTGCGGATTTTACTTTATGCTATGGGATAGAAAAAGCGGTGCAGAGTTTTTCACTCCGACACCGCTTTGTTTTTGATTTTTACTTTTTATACGAGGGTATCCTTATATTTCTTGCCCTCTACCACCAATATTGGATAGCCGTCAAGATACGGTTTCACAGCTTCCGGATTTTCGTCTGCATACTCAAATATCTGATCTGCCAGCTCGTTAGCCGTTTTCGTCAGCTCCTTTATGGACTTTTCATTCATAGTAGGACAGACCGGCGACAATGTTATTACTTTAGTTTCATTCAGTGCCATTACTCTCAGCGGCCATATCCTGCAGTCGAACGGTTTGTCGTCGCCTAATATACAGCCCTTCTCGTTATCCAGCATTGGGCAATAATACAGGTCTGCATTCTGTTCCTTATCCATTTTGAACAAGAAATGGTTTTCCTTCTTTATAAATTCCTGCTTAGGGGCATATTCCTGCAATATCTTGCTTGCAAGCGTTTGTGAGATATATGGTGTTTCCCATATATCATAGCTGTCAAAGCAGCAGCATATCCTGCACTTTGCACATTCCTCTTTTGACAATATTTTTGAAAGCATTTTTTCTGTGATGCCTGCCGTTTGCAGGCATTTCCCCCTTTCACGTCTATGGTATGTCAGCCACGCTTTTGTGGATTGTATGTTTTTACTAATTATAACACGTTTCTTTGATAAAATCAATAGTGGCTTGTTTTTTTCTACATAGGGAGCTATCTGTTTTATGTAAATTAACAAACTATTTACATTTGCTCTTCCGTATTGGGAATATTCTCTTTACGGAAGGTCTTATTTGCGGCAAAGCCTATGCCGAGCATTACAGCCATGCCTGCCCACACAAGGGGTTCGCTTATCATGATGCCGAAATATCCCATGCGTGGGGCGAGTATCATTGCCACTGCGAACTTGCCCAAAAGCTCTATTATGCTTGAAGCTATAGGTGTTATCTTATCTCCTACGCCCTGAAGTGCGTTTCTGAAAACTATTACTATGCCGAGGATAAAGTAAAATGCTGTGTTTATTTTCATGTATTTTTCCACTGTACCCACTATTTCAGGGTCGCTGATACCTGTGATAAGGTGTGCGAAAAATGGTGTGAAAAGCCATGTTGCGGCTATTACGATAACAGACCAGCCCCATGTTATGAGGGTCGCTTTTTTCACTCCCTCTTTTACTCTGTCTATCCTGCCTGCACCGTAGTTCTGGCTTGAAAAGGTTGCTGAAGCCGCACCGAAAACTGATATAGGGAGCATAAAGATCTCAGATATTTTTCTTGCGGTGGTGTGGGCGACTATTATGTCAGTGCCGAAGATATTTATTGCGCCCTGCATTATAACAGTGCCGATACCAACGAGAGATATCATAAGTCCCATTGAAACTCCTGTTGCATACATATCTCCTGCGAGCTTGAAGTTAAAGCGGAAGTCGCTTTTTGATGGGATAAGAAATTTGTGTTTTTTAATGATGTATATTATACAAAGCACAACTGAGATACCCTGTGCGATAAGGGTGGCATAGGCTGCACCCTCAACGCCCATTTTAAAGCCCAGGATAAAGAGAAGGTCAAGCCCGATATTAGCGATAGTTGATATTATAAGGAAGATAAGTGGCGAAACAGTGTCGCCCACTGCACGGAGGATACCTGCGCAGATGTTATAGAACATTGATATTATCATTCCTGCAAGGATTATGACTATGTAGGTTTTTGCCTGCTTAAAGATGTTGTCAGGCGTGTTCAACGCTTTCAGCAGTGGGTCGATAAAGGCAAGGCTGAGGGCAGTGAGGGCTATTGCCGTTGCGATACCGAGGGTAAGGGCGTGGGCGACGGACTTTTTCAGGCGGTCAAACTCTTTTGCACCGAAAAAGCGTGCTGTCACAAGGGCGAAGCCGTTTGTAAGACCGTTCAGAAAGCCTATTATGACGGTGTTTACTGATGAAGTTGCGCCAAGGGCGGCTATGGCGTTTTTGCCTAAGGTCTGTCCCACGATTCGGGTGTCGGCAAGATTATAAAAAAGCTGAAAAACGTTGCCAAGCAGAAGGGGCAGGGAAAACATCAATATCAGCTTTGTGATATTTCCTTTCGTTAGGTCTTTCATAATTCTTTCTCCTGTTTATGTCTTATATTTATTCCTAAAACCATATTATTTTAGCACAAACAGAGTTTCAATTGGTTATATTACTGTGAACATTTATTGTACATACTATACAATTTGCGGTGGCTTTATTTGTGTGCAATAACGAAAACGTTTTAGCAAAAAAACACCCGACAGAAATTTATCCGTCGGGTGCTAAAGGGGAAATTTGGTGTAATGCTATTTAACTATGGCTACACTGTCTACGGGTTTTGAGAGATCGTCATAGCTGTATGAGCGTATCTGTTTGTCGGAGAAGATATAAATATATCCGTCCTGAACGAATGCACTGCGGTAACGATCTCTCTGGTCATTGTCGTTGACCAGAGCCGTGATCTCGTCTTCACTAGCATGATCGAAATAATCGTCATAATAATCTGTATATTCGTCAAGCTTTATAGTTCCATACTCGCTGAAAGTTTTTGTTTCTATGTCATATTTCATTACCAGCATTTTTTCTATAGTTTTATTATAATAGGTACAGTCCAGATCGTAGCCGTTAGTGGTCTTTCCAACTGAGGTAACGTCATATAATGGTATGGCTATATATCCGTTTTCGTTGTCTGTTATTATGGAGTTTGAAGAAATAGTGCTGGCGGATCTTTGGGTCATATCCTTTCCGTCAACTGTTGTTCCCATTTCTTTCTCGTGATATTTGTATTCCTGTATAGTCTTGAAGAAGTTGAATTTCTTTACTACCTCTGTGTCATAGACCTGCACCTGATCCACTGTGCCGTTAGCATTCGCTATGCCCTTGCCGCTTGAGCCGTATAAAAGGGTTTCTTGCTTTTCTGTTTTGCTCTTGTCGAGTATCTTTACGCTGAAAGAGTCGAATGACGTGCTGTCGGTGCGCACGGCGATATCATCGTTATAGTTCGTACCATAATGGAAGAAGTTGTTTGCCGTTGACACTGCTATCATTTTATCATCAGGGGGTACCTGAGTTATCTTGTTAGGGTCTGAGAAATCATATACTTCATCAAGCTGGATATTGTTCGCTGCCTGATAAGTGTCATTATTGCTGTAAGCGGAAGAATAATCTCTGTAAACATACAGCATAGAATGATAGAACGTGTTATATCTTGCACTCTCGAAATCAGTGTCCTCGTATGTGAGGGTATTTTTCACAGGGACGCCAAGGTCATTGTCAAAAAGCCACAGGGTGCAGATATTAATGCCGCTATAATAGGTATTGTGTGTGCTGATATCGTAAATGTTTGCAGAGTCGTTTGAGAACAGCGACAATCTGCCGTTATACTCATCGCCTGATATGGCGTGGCTTATATGCTCGGCGTCTGCGCCTGTGACGGTCTGGGTTTTGTTAAGCTCCATGTCGCCGCCGCCGTAGTTTATTCTTGTAATAAGCGCTCTTGTTGGCACTGTGCTGTAATCATCGTCTGTTTTTTCAAAGCCATATGCTCTTAAAATATAAATGTTGTCTGTTCCCATTAAGATGTTGCTTTCACCGCAGGCGATAAGCTTTGAAGCCATGTATGAGCCTTGATTTTTTCCGTCAAAGGACGAAAGCAGGATCATGGACGGTGTATTATCTCTGGCTGTGATATACATTTCACTTTCTTCAAAAAGCTGTTTTTCACCATTGATGTATCGCACGGGTGCGATATCCTCGGGCTTTTGGTCATCTAATAGCAGTGAAGCTGCTCGGGTGTAGCGTGACACGATGAAAAACTTTCCGTCAACTTTTCTTATGCCCTCCAGCACGCCGGGTTGTTCAAACTCGCTTATGAGCTTGATATTCTCAGGGTCGCTCACGTCAAACCCGCACATTCCGCAGTATTCGATATCGAGGTTTTTCTTTCCTGACTTCACGGGTAAGATAAAGTCGAAGAAAGCGTAAAGCTCGTTATTATCCAAATACATTGCAACAACGCTTGGAGCGAACTTACAGCCGTACTGTTCGTATTCGGCAATGTCGACAAGACCTTTTTTAAGGAAGGTTTCCGCAAAGATATCCTGTTCTGACTTTGTGATATTTCCGTTTTGGGTAATATAAACGTCGATACCGCCATTGTCAGTAATGAAATGGGCATTTCCGTAGGTTATGTTTGTTTCCAGCTCATCTATGCTGGTTGTGGGGGTGATATCCACGCCTGAGCGAGTGAGCTGTATATCAGCGGGGTTAGGGGTGAGCTGATGATCTCTAAGTGCCTGCTTATACAAAGCCACATAGTCATCGTCATCAACAGTCAAAGCGTCGATATTTTTGAATATATAGCTATTGTCAACTATAAAGTCCTCTATGTTTTTGCTGTTGCTATTTATATAGTTGTAAAGACCCTTATAGGTCGTTCCACGGAGGCCGTCAAGACCTGAGGCGTCAGCGGACTGTGAAGAAGCGGAATTGGGGTATTTTTTGACGAACTGGGTATTGCTGAACCTAAGCACAGCAAATCCGCCTACCACAAGGACGAAAGCCGCCACCACAGCCAGACATCTCAGGGCG
>OGYY01002865.1_pt1 | contig 11943 bp, 9 predicted proteins | sample 1576671 | NCBI WGS metagenome assembly OGYY01 (sample SAMEA3541593, study PRJEB24748) | human gut metagenome | biome: human gut; feature: human-associated habitat; material: faeces | place: China | collected 2012 | reverse complement strand
CAACGTACAATCAACCAGCAATTTAACAACTTCCAACCACTTATTTTACATACCCTAATTAAAGCTAGACTGGGCAATTATATTGAGCAAGTCACTCAAACCAATGCTGATTGTGCGCTTAGCAAAGACGCTGTTGTTGGCATGACCATTACCAAGGAGTTAATTCCGACGAAGGCGAAACTAGAGGATGCCGACATATCAAAATATATTATTGTACCGCCCAATACGTTTGTTTACAATCCGCGGACCCATGGCAAACATATTGGATTTGGATTTAACGACACGATGCGTTCGGCCCTTATCAGCTGGAACAACGCCGCATTTCGAATCTCTCCCGCTAAGCGCGGCGAACTCGATGCGAGGTATTTGTTTCTTCATTTTTCGCGGGATGAATGGGACCGAGAAGCCTGTTTCTGCTCATGGGGCAGTTCTACAGAAGTTTTTAGCTGGAATGCCCTCTGTGACATGCAGATTTATTTGCCGCCGATTGAGGTACAGCGGAAGTACGTCGCCATCTACGAAGCGATGTTGGGCAACCAGCGGGCTTACGAACAGGGACTCGACGACCTTAAGCTGACGTGCGACGCACTTGTTGAGAAGCTCATGCGAGAGGCGCGCCATGAGGCCATCGGTCCTTATATCGAGCAGAGTGATGCTCGAAACAATGCGCGCATATACGGTGAAAAGGACGTCCGAGGACTGTCCGTTAGTAAGTGCATTATTGAAACGAATGCCAATCTTACCGGGGTTAATCTCAGCAATTACAAGATTATCTGCCCAGACGAGCTCGCATATGTTGCGGACACTTCGCGACGCGGCGAGAAAATTTCCATTGCGCACAACGAGACGGACGAAACTTACATCACTTCTGCAATCAATACTGTTTTCCACGTTAAGAAGTCCGCAGAGCAGAAGCTGTTGCCCAGCTATCTGATGCTTTTCTTTGGCCGTTCCGAGTTCGATCGCTATGCCCGATTCAACTCTTGGGGCAGCGCACGAGAGACATTCGACTGGGCAGAGATGTGCGATGTCCGGATTCCCCTGCCCGATATCACCGTGCAACGGTACGCCGTCGAGCTGTACCAGGCATGGCGCACGCGCCTTGCAATTAATGATCGACTTAAAGCCCAGCTCAAGAACATATGCCCCATCCTTATCCGGGGTTCTATTGAGGAGGCGTCGAAGTAATCATGGAACGCCTGTTCTCTGAGCGTTATGAGGAGCTGCTTCAGAACGAGCCTAATTGGCTTTGTAGAGATGAAGACGGCGACATTCCCTATAACGTAAAAGTCCTAATCGCTCGTATCATGGAGGACTTCCGTGAGCCGATTAGTTTTCAGCCGAATCGCTACGATAGCTACACCGTTGATGCCGACGCCCTTTATCTTGCAATCGAGGAGCTCAACGAGCATGTCTATTATCGGCTCGTCGACTTGGATATGATGCGCCTGGGTTCGGGCCTTGACGAGATCCATGCCCTTGCAAACGTCTACACACCGCACCTCTTCGACCTCGTAGAGCTCCAATACAAGGAGCTTTCCGACGACGCCGAAAACGGCAAGGACGGCTTCCGCGACGAGATCAACAAGGTGTTCCGCGAGCATGGTATCCCCTGGCTTCTCGTTGATGGACGACTGGTTAAGATCGACCCCAAACAGTTTGAGCAGGACCTTAAGCTCAAGGCCCTCAACAGGATGGAGGCGCTCAAGAATGCGAACCCCCTCTACCAGGGGGCTTACGATGAGCTGCGGAAGGCCATAGATTTTCTGGGACGCGGCGATTACGCCGAAGCTGTGATCAATGCCGAGAAGAGCTACGAGAGCGTTCTCAAGGTCATCTTGGGTCCGGAATCCGAGACGAAGGCTGCCAACGGCCTTACGAAGCGTTTGCTCGAGGCCGGCAAGCTGCCCCTCCCGGAAGGCCTTAAGCCTGAGGCCTTCCAGAGCGGCGTTCTCATGTCGCTCCCCATCATACGCAACAAGGCGGCAGCTCACGGCTCTGGAGCGACGGGATGCGAGCTGAGCGGGCCCATGGCCAACCTTGCCGTCAATCTGACGTGCGCCCTTAACACATACCTCATCCAAGAAACGACCGACAAAGAGTAGGCAAGCATGGAAGCGGCAGACTTCAAATTTGAAAACGGCAAGTTCACCGAAGACGAGCTTGAGCAGGCGATCATCGAGCTGTTCCAGCAGCAGGACGCCAGCGGCGTGTGCTGGAGCTATACCAACGGCGAGCAGCTGCACCGCCGTTTCGACGAGCCGCTCATGGAAGACCGGTTGAAGTCGAGCCTTCGACGCCGCTATGCCGACATCGACCTGACCGAGAGCGAGCTCCAGACGCTTGTGGGCGAACTCAAGCGCATCCCCTCAACCCCGCTCTACGACGGGTGCCGGCGAGCGTTCTGGCTCATCAACGAGGGGTACACCCTTCTCCGCGAGGACGCAAACAAGCCTGCCGTTCACATTGAGTACATCGACTTCGACGACATCGCGAGCAACGACCTCCTCATCGTGAACCAATACACGGTCGAGGACGTGCGCACCCGCCGCCCCGACCTTTTGTGCTTCGTGAACGGCATACCGCTCGCCATCCTCGAGTTCAAGACCGCCATCGAGGAGGACATGACCATCCACGACGCGTGGAAGCAAATCGCAATCCGCTACGCGCGCGACATCCCGAGTCTGCTCAAGTACTGCTGCATCGCCGCGGTCAGCGACGGCGCCAATAGCAAGATCGGCACCGTGTTTACTCCGTACTCGTATTTCTACGCCTGGAACAAGGCCAATGACGTCGACAAGGTATCGAACGGCATCAGCTCCCTTTACACCATGGTCGAGGGCGCGTTCGCGCCCGACCGCTTCCTGGCAATCGTTCGCGACTTCGTCTTTTTCCCAGACGATAGCAAGAACTCCACCGAGATAGTCTGCCGCTACCCGCAGTACTTCGCAGCGACGCAGATGCTCGACAACATCTGCGAGCATCTGCGTCCCGAGGGCGACGGCAAGGGCGGTACGTACTTCGGCGCCACTGGCTGCGGCAAGACGTACACGATGCTCTTCCTCTCGCGCCTGATGATGCTTCGACGCAGCGAGGAGCTGGGCAATCCCACCATCGTGCTCATCGTCGATCGCGAGGACCTGGACAACCAGGCAAGCGAGTTGTTCGTGACCGCGAAGCGGTTCCTGCACGACGAGAACGTGCGCAGCATCGAGACGCGCGACGACTTGGCGGAGACGCTGCGCGAGCGCGAATCGGGCGGCGTTTATATCACCACCATCCAGAAGTTCAGCGAGCAGATGGGTCTTCTTTCCGACCGCTGCAACATCATCTGCATTTCCGACGAGGCGCACCGCACCCAGACGGGCGTGGGTTCTATGCTCATGATCACCGAAGAGGGTGCCTTTACCCGCTACGGCTTCGCTAAATACCTGCGCGACGGATTCCCGAACGCGACGTACGTCGGCTTCACGGGCACGCCCATCGACAAGACAATCGCCGTGTTCGGCCCCGTTGTGGACCGCTACACCATGAAGGAGTCGAGCGACGACGGAATTACCGTGCGCATCGCCTACGAGCCAAGGCTGGCGCGAGTGCTTCTCTCCGATGAAGAGGCGAAGAAGATCCAAGAATACTACGACCGCTGCGCCGAGGAGGGCTCGACCAAGGACGCCATCGAGGAGAGCCAGCGAGCCATGAGCTCGATGGAGGTGCTGCTGCGCGATCCCGACCGCCTGAAGAAACTCGCAGCCGACATGGTCGAGCACTACGAGCGCCTCTGCGGGGAGAAGCCGGGCGTGGTGCAGAAGGCCATGATCGTCTGCTCTAACCGCGCCCATGCCTTCGACCTGCTCAACGCCATCCTGTCCATACGGCCCGAATGGGGCGTGGCGAAGAAGGCAGAGGACGAGAGAAAGTTTTCGCAAGAGCAGCTGGAGGAGCTCGAGGCGTTGCCCAAGATCAACATCGTGGCCACGCGCGGCAAGGACGACCCGAGGGACCTCTTCGACGCCTGCGGCAACAAGGAATGGCGCAAGAAGCTGGACAAGCAGTTCAAGAACAATGACTCGAACTTCAAGGTGGCCGTCGTATGCGACATGTGGATCACGGGCTTCGACGTTCCCTCGCTCGCCGTCATGTATATCGACAAGCCGCTGCAATGCCATACGTTGGTGCAGACCATCAGTCGCGTGAACCGCGTATTCGAAGGCAAAGACCAGGGACTTGTGGTCGACTACATCGGCATCAAAGAGAACATGATGAAGGCGCTCAAGACCTACGGCGGCGACGGTTCTGGCGCCATTGATGATTTGACCGTCGCTCTCGGCATCTTCCGCAACCACCTGGCCATGATCGATGGCCTCATGGTCAACTTTGACTCGAGCGCCTTCCATACGGGCAAGCCCCTCGAGCGCCTCGGGTGCCTTAACAGGGCTGCCGAGTACGTGCAGCTCTCGAAGGAGCTCCAGACGCGATTCATGGGGCTTACGCGCATCCTGAAATCCGCGTACCAGATTTGCTTCCCCTCGGGAGAACTTTCTGACCGCGAGACCGCGATGTCCCAGTTCTACCTGGCGATCCGCTCTATCGTCTACAAGCAGACCAAGGGCGACGCGCCCGACGCCGAGATGATGAACGAGGTCGTTGAGGATATGGTGCGGCAGGCGATTAGTTGCACGGGCGTCGAGAGCGTTATCGACGCCGACGGCCCCGAGGACCTCTTCGGCGAAAAAGCAGTTGCCGAACTCAACGCCATGAAGATGCCCATCACTAAATTCAACGCTTTGATGAAGCTCGTAAAGCGGGCAATTAAGGATTACGGACGCACCAACAAGGTGAAAGCGCAACAGTTCGATGAGCGCCTTCGCAAGGTGGTGGACGCCTACAACTCACGCGACAACCTTACCTTTACGAGCGAGGTCGTATCTGATTTTGTTGACAACCTAAGCGAGCAGCTCATTGACATTCTTCGCGATCTTAAGGAGGACAAGGACTCCTTCGAGAAGATGGGCATAACCTACGAGGAGAAGGCGTTCTACGACATCCTGGTTAAGGTGCGCGACGACCACGGTTTTATCTTCAACGACGAGAAGTGCATTGCGCTTGCAAAAGAGATTTCGAAACTCGTAAACGACAAGGCGCAATATGCCGACTGGTCGACGCGCGACGATATCAAAAGCCAACTCAACATGGATCTGACCGTACTGCTCTATAAGAACGGCTATCCGCCCGAGTGGGATGAGGAGGTTTTCGAGAAGGTCATGGAGCAGGCAGAAAACTTCAAGAAGAACGAGTAGGCGGCGGTTGACGTGATTGATTTGAAGAAGTGCTTGAGCGACCGCGAGGGCTTTCTCGTTTCGGGGACCCACGACGAGCTTGTTGACTTGGTTTTTTCCGACGAATCTGACGAATATGCCTTCATCGGCGCCCGCGGCTTTTTCGATACCGGAAAAAAGCGCAATCTCATTCCTGATGGTTATCTCCTGCGCGGCACCTTCGAGCTTGGCGAGATTTTGTCGGGAACCTCGCTCTGTCTGGTGCTCTACGTATTCGCACGTCAAGGATTCAAAGAGTGTCGATTCTCGACGCTCAAGCTTAAGAGGCCCTTGGTTGCCAAAGCGCGTGAACCGCGCGGGGGCCGGGGTCTCTGCAAGATTCCAGTCGATCGATTCAATGACGATTTCCAAACATATCTTCAGGCTGTTGAGGACTACTCGAACGGAAGGTCCCCAAATTGCCCTTCAGGGCTTGGAGCCTTCTTCAGCACGTCTCCGCAAGACCTAGCTGAGGGGAGGTTCACACTTGCCTTCTATTCCCCACGTAACCGCGAGATAAGAAGAACACTCGCTAAATCAAAGACAATCGCATTGTCGGAAGTCGCTGACATCCTCATGCCGCGAAAAGCGACCGATGCCGGTAGAAACGTCCTGGTTCTAAAGCCGAGGAATATTAGGTTCCCAGTCCACTTGGACTCATTGGAGCGGGGCGAAGCGACGACCGTGCCCCTTCGCAAGGGCGACATTGTCATGTGCCTTGTGGGCGAAGAGAATCGCGCCATCGTTTTCGACCGCGATGGCGACGAGCCCGTCTACGCGGGCACAAGCATGGCCGTTATCCGTGCCGCTGGGATATCGCCGGAGTATCTCTGCTTCTACCTTTCCAGCGACATCGCGAAGCAGGCTCTATCTTCGCTGGCAGGCGGGACTATCATGAAGCATCTGACGCTTCGTGATCTCAGCGCTTTCCCTGTTGTCAAGCCGACGATGGACGAGCAGTACTACCTTTCCAAGTACGCCATCTTATCCGGGCGCGCCTTGAGGGACTATAAGGACCTCGAGTGCTTGAAGGGAGCGGAGCCCTCCGCGACGGAAGAGATCCTCGACGCCGAGATTGCCGAGAAAATCCAAGCATACAACGAGGGGCAGCTGCGCTCCTTCCTCTCCTCGGACATCGAGGAGCTTAACACGTGCTTCTCCCACGGCGCCTATAAAGCGGCTATCATCCTCGCCGGCTCCATTCTCGAGGCGGTCCTCATCGACTGGATCTCCGAAATCAATCACGTCAACTACTTCGAGGAAGACTTTCTGGTCAAGGATAGGAAGAGCGGCAGGATGAGGCGCGCCGATCTTATTGACTACATCAATGAGATCAAATACCTCGAGAGACCTCGCTGGATGAAAGAGGCGGACATGGCGCACCAGATTCGAAAGAAGAGGAATCTGGTTCATGCCAAATTGTGCATTGACACTAACGAGGTGAACGAGGATACCGCACGCATGGTTATCGAGTACCTCGACAAGGTACTTCGGACCAGAGGAGTTCATTGCCTGGGCTGATGCGATTATCTATTCCCTCAGACACCAGGCATTAAGCCATTTCTCGTCAGCTCGGCCAGGTCGGACGTCGCCTGTAACGTCGATACGGTCGATCTCGAGCTCGGGAACATCAACGATGAGAGCGCGGAATGCTGGCCCATCGAAATCGGTGAACCAACGGCCGTTGCGCATGCCGTCGTGAGTGCCCAGCTTGAAACTGAGATAGAAAGTGCCACCGGGCGTAAGGGCGCGGGCGTACTTCGCGATGACACCCGCAAGCTCCGCGGCCGGCACATGAAGCAGGCTGCTGCAAGCCCAGATGCCGTCATAGAGGCCCTCGGGCTCGTAGTCGGCAAAAAGCGCGTGTGCGACAGGCAAGCCAGTGAGCTCGCTCGCAGCTTGAACCATCTGGGCGCTTCCGTCCACAGCATCGACCTTAAAACCAGCCCTAAGGAACGCGTGGGAGTCGCGACCCGAGCCGCAGCCAAGGTCTAGGATGCGACCGCCTTGGGGCAAACGACGCGCGAACTCGCGCTGGAGCGCGCCGAACTCGACGCTGGCGGTATCCGCCACGAAGCCCACAGCATTGGCGTCGTAGTAGCTTATAGTCTTTTCGGTCGCCTTGCTCACTTCTTTCCTCCTAGAACGCGGGGGCCTCGCGCTGCTCCGTGCGCCAGCGCTCTCCCGGCAAGTAGTCACTTGCCACCTTATCAACCTTCTTCAGATAGTTCCAGCGCGCCTCCGGCGTGGCGCCCGTCTGGGCGATGAGCGTCTCTCGCAGCGGATGGTGGCTGCCGATGAGGTACTCATTGCGGCAGTTGAGGCGTTCGAGGTAGTCCGTAGCCGGGATTCGCGCGAACTTGCCGCCGGTCCCACGGTTGCAGTCAGGGCACGCGAGCACGAGGTTCCACACGCCGTCCCAGTTGACGTCGGATACCTGCGACGCGAGCGCGTGCGGGAAGAAGTGGTCGACGTCGCAGAGGGGCGCGGTCGTGCATCTTGGCAGAATAAGGCCGCCCTCTATGCCTGTCGGCCCTATGCCGTCGGCGGCGTCAATGGGCGCGTAGCAGTAGAAGCAGTGCCCCTTCTGGTAGCCGCCGAGCGAGCCGCGTGCCGAAGTCACATCTTTTCTTCGAGCGCCCGACTCAGCCACAAACGCCTGACCAAACTCGTCGTAGGAGATGCGCAGCAGGCTCGCGCTGACACCCTGCTCCCAAGCCGTCTCAACGAGGTTCCAGCGTGACTCGGCCTCCTGCACGATGTTAGAGGCCTCGGGCGAGTTTGCGAGATCGATGAGATCATCGGTGAGAATCAGGCGCTTGGAGCCGTGAACGAAGCTCTTCTCGAAGAAAGTCATGGGCACCTGGCCAGCGTTGACGACGTGGAAGGCGTCGAGAACGTAGCGGAAGCCGCTTTGCACCGTGACCGATACGAGCTCGTCGAGCGTGACCGTGCCCTCGTTGAAGCCCAGGCACGCGTCGAGGAACTTATTCGAGCGGTTGGTTGACTGCCGCGGCGCCGTTTTTGCGTGCTCGCAGATGCGTGCAGAGAACGGGACAGCGAGCTCTTCGAGCGTGACGGAGTCGCGCCCCTGCTGCGCAAGCTGCATGAGGGACTGCGCGAGGGCGAACTTGTAGGAGGCGGTGTTCTTGCCAAAGAGGACGACGCTGCGCCAGCTGGATTGCCCGGGGGAACCTATGCGCAGGTATCTGTCGATTGCGTTTTCCGTCATAGTAAGACCGCCTTCATTGCTCGTGAATCAAGCAGATTATCGCGCAGCATGCGAAAGCTGTGGCAAGACAGCGCTATTTGCCGCGGAATGAGTGGACGTCGTTGGCCGGCTAAGCGGCAAGCGACGTATTTAGCGTGGGGCAGCAAACCCTAAAGAGCGTTGTAGCGCTCCCCCGTCGTCAACAGCGAGTTCTAGGCTATCAACAATCAAAGGGCCGCTGGTTGTTCCAGCGACCCTCCTTTGTCCCTGCCTCACGTAGAGTCCACAAGGACTGTTTCACTAACTGAATTGTAGCCCACAAGCCCATAACGATGAGCGACAATTACCTGAACGGAAGACGGGGGTTCGTTCACATAACGAACCCTTCTGTCTCAGGGAGCCGGCCGTTCAGCTGGTAGCTCTCAAAGATATGGCGGAGCAGGCATCGATAAATACACGGGCGATACCCGAACGCCTCGGTATCGACGCCGCACAGCTTGTCGACCACGATGTCACCACGGTCCATCATCCCCGCAAGATCCGAGTGTCTTACGATTGCTTTCTCGACGCGCCCCCTCCTGCCGTTAGGCAGTCTTTTGACCTTTCTGCGCATCGCCAGCTCGACGAGACAGGACTTGCTGATGGTAAACTGCCCCTCCTCGCTTTCGAGCGCATTGCGCGCGCCCTCATCTCGGACGTTCCAGTTTTCGCCAGTGTAAGAGTAGATAGCGATCTCATCGTCCGCCACCTCAAGCCGGGCGTGTCCCGCATAGCCAAGCGGCATCGGCGCACCTCTTTCTTCCGAAATATCGCGCCTCATGCGCTCCGTAAGCTTATCCGAGTCAGCAAACTCGCTTCGACGGTAGGCAAACGTCGTGTAGGAAATTGACAGCTTGCGAACGAACGACGAAAAGTAAGCAAGCATAGCCTTGCGCTGAGACATGCCAAGGTTGGCATAATCCTTGTGGCCGTTTATAAGAGGCTCAGAATGGAACGGAATATTGGGAAGTGCTTGCTGCGCACATCGAGCTTCGTGTAAATGTGCTTGGTGTGGCTGCGCACGGTGGTCTCTGTCAGATACAGCGTTTCTGCGACATAGGACTTCGTGCGACCCTTGCACAGCATCTTCGTCACCTCAAGCTCGCGCGGCGTTAGGTTGCGTTCGGCGCCGACGGCATCGCAACGCTCGTCGATGCTGCGATGGTCTTGCGTGGCGCTCAAGCAACCATAGCGTTCGATACGAACGCACAAACGCGAAACCCGCAGGTGGAGAATCCTTACCTGCCGGTTTCGCACATCTGAAGGCCAAGCGAAGCGTAACCCACCAAGGACGCTCGTCCCGGGAGCCTGCCAAACCTGTAACAGATTTTTACAGTTTCAGGCGAAAGCTGATAAAATCTGTTACAGGTTATGAAAGGCGGTGCACAAATGGCGAACGCAACCATCGCAACCCTCATCGAAGATTTCCACGCAACGGTATTGCCGGCGCATCTCAAGCGGATGGTCGACCGCGACCTCAGCCTTGGCACCCCGTTCGATCCTGCACCCGGTAACTTGGTCAAAGTGGTCGTGGGCATGCGGCGCTCGGGAAAAACATACCGATTATTCCAGCAAATACGCGACTTGCTGAACTCCGGCATCAAGCCCGAGCAAATCTGCTACTTCAATTTCGACGACGATCGCCTTCGCCCCTTCACGGCCTCTACTATCGACGAAGTGCTGGAAACTTTTTTCGAACTGCACCCATCAAGCCGCTCACAAGGGACTTTCCTCTTCTTTGACGAAATCCAGGAAGTTCCCGATTGGGATATTGCTGCGCGGCGCATCGTCGATACCGAAAAAATCACCATGTACGTAACAGGGTCGTCATCCCGTATGCTTTCCACCGATGTAGCAACGGAATTTCGCGGCAGATCGATCGCTTACGAGCTGCTTCCGTTCAGTTTTCGCGAATACGCCCGCTACCACCACGTGCTCGAAGACCGGCAAGGAATGTTCGACAAAGAACAGCAATCGCTTCTGAAGCGGGCGTGTCGGGATTATCTCGTGCAAGGTGGCTTTCCCGGCGTTCAAATGCTCGATGACAATGAACGCGCCGGCGTACTGCAAAGCTATGCGCAGTTCACAGTTGCTCGCGACGTCGTTGAGCGCCACGGTTTTTCAAACGCGGCGTTTGCGCGAAACCTGGCAAGAGTCTCGCTTGCTTCAAGCGGACGCGATTTCTCCATCAGCAAGATAGACGGCATGAGCAGAAGCGCAGGCTATTCGCCCGGGCGCGCAACCATTTCGGCCATCATCGACGCCTTCGAAGACGCGCATCTACTTCATCAGGTGTACGAGTTCACTCATTCCGCACAAAAGGTCCGCCTGGGCGGCTTCAAGGTGTACGCGGAAGACCCCGGTTTGCTGTGCGCGCTGGCTCCTGCAACAAGCGATGGCCTGACCAGAGCGCTTGAGACGGCTGTGTACCTGGAAATGAGGCGTCGCGCATCTTCCCGCGTGGGCTCTATCGCGTTGCTGAAGCTAAAATCCGGCAAGGAGATAGACTTCATCGAAGGCGATGAGGCGTTTGGAATTGCCTACGAGCTGATACAAGTGTCTCTGAGCATGAAAAACGAAGCTACGCGCCAGCGCGAAGTCTCCGCGCTGCAAGAAGCCATGGCGCGCTTCGAAAAGAACGCTGCAACCATAATAACGCTCGACGAAGAATCAAACATCAACGTCCCCGAAGGCATGATTCACGTTGTGCCAGCCTGGAAGTGGTTGCTGGGATAGGACGCTCGAGTCCGGGCGTATAAGAAGTGGAATAAAGTCGAGGCATTCCCCTTGTATGGGTCCCACGTGCGGGGCACAATTCGAACGTCGACAATCCCGAATTCGTAAATAACCAAATTGAGCAGTTCCTGCGTTCAATCGGGGAGAATATTAAGTTTTGGCCGTTGGACTCGGGGTCTTCCCTAATGCGGTAAGCGAAGCCGAGTGAACGGCATAGGCCCTTGGCATGCATGAATGTTCTCTCCTTATTCAACGCGCAGTGGCCATTGACGGCAAGAAGGGGAAATCGGGAGGATGATGCCGATAACCTTGCCGGTCACTGTACGTCTCGCAAAGCCGATCAATACCGCCAGGCACACGAAGATGTTGCACATAATGCCCTTGGCAAACAGCGTGAGGAGCTGGTCCAAAGAGTCTACGAAGCAGTATGGTTCATCGCAGAAGAAAGGGATTTGTAAAATCGCCATGCTCTCAAAGCTAGAGCCCAAAGGAAAGCGCTATCCCCCCAAAGCGAAATCAATTTCGATTTGGGGGGATAGCTGATATCGATTTGACGGCGAGTCGACGCCCTACGACAGGAGACCGCCACCAGGGGCTTCCCGTCCCTGGCGCAAAGCCCGTGCGCTACGAGGCGAAGCGGAC